>Ga0114975_10000433_pt1 | contig 31563 bp, 29 predicted proteins | sample S_130626_EF_Meta_FD_87031 | JGI IMG/M metagenome (GOLD analysis project Ga0114975, IMG submission 87031) | Freshwater microbial communities from Lake Simoncouche, Canada to study carbon cycling - S_130626_EF_MetaG | ecosystem: Environmental > Aquatic > Freshwater > Lake | place: Lake...
CTCCTACGCTCCTTACATGAACTTCATGTTCTCTCTTCCTCCTCCATTCAATCTCATTTCTTTCAATCCTTCCTTGATGACTTCAAATCTTCTAACAAAGCCCTCAAACTTCTTATTAAAAATTATTCCAGGGAACCTGCGGTTCCCCCGGACGCCCCCTCCCTTGAAGGTAAGTCTTCTGCCAAGCCAAAGGCTGTTCGTAAGCCTCGTGAATCTAAGAAAAAGTCTGATGTTCCTCTTGTAGAAACAAACGAAGTTATCTTGGATTCAGATACTATCCTTCCTGTTGAAGAAGCAAAACCTATAAACAAACCTAAGCGTAAAGTTAAATCAGAAAAAGTAGAATCTCTTACTGTAGATGTTACGATTGAGCCTGTGAATGAACCTGATGTTCCTAGTGTTCCTAAAAATTCTGACAAAACCCCTAAGCCAAAGGCTGAACCTAAGCCAAAGGCTGAACCTAAGCTAAAGGCTGAACCTAAGCCAAAGGCTGAACCTAAGCCAAAGGCTGAACCTAAGCCAAAGGCTGAACCTAAGCCAAAGGCTGAACCTAAGCCAAAGGCTGAGCCTAAGCCAAAGGCTGAACCTAAGCCAAAGGCTGAACCTAAGCCAAAGGCTGAACGCAAACCGAAAGCTGAACCTAAGCCAAAGGCTGAACCTAAAGCAAAGAAAAATGAAGCTATCGCCGCTGTAAATAAGTTAGTAATTACACCTGAGTTGAAAGAAGAGCCTGAAGCAGAGCCCGAAGCAGAGCCTGAAGCAGAGCCCGAAGCAGAGCCTGAAGCAGAGCCTGAAGCAGAGCCTGAAGCAGAGCCCGAAGCAGAACCTGAAGAAGAACCTGAAGCAGAGCACGAAGAAGAAGAAGAAGAAGAAGAAGAAGAAGAAGAAGAAGAAGAAGAAGAAGAAGAAGAAGATGACGAAGAATTAGAAGTAGCTCCATTTCATTTTGAAGGCAAGGATTACTTTATTGACCAAGAAAACAATCTTTATGATACGGATAGTAATGAACTAATTGCGAAGTTTGATCCCAAGACTAAAAAAATTGTGAATTAATTATATTTAAAATATTTAATATTGAATAAAAAAAATGTTATTGTCTGTATTGTTAGTTAAAATTTATAATTGTTAGCATTGATTTTTATGTAATTTATAAATTATTTTTTAATGCTGTAAAATTTTTATTTTACTTGAAAATTCTAAAAATTGATTTGTAAAATATTATATCAATCAATTATATACGTCTTATTAAAATGTCTATAATTTTCAAACCATCATCTCTGTTTTATTCTTTGTCAAAGAAATCTATAATTGGAAATAAAAGTATGTTTCAAAACATCTACAAGTATAAACCTGTTATAACACCTGATATTCATATAGCGAATTTTCCTTTCATTATTTCAATACATTCTTCATCTTGGTATCCAGAAAAACAAGATGAAGAAAAAATTTGTAAGAATTGTAAGTATTTTGTAAAAGATTTATATTATAGTGATCATTATGGTAGATGTTCTCGATTTCCTTTTGTTTCGGATAATATAAAAATAATTTATCTTGTTATTGGAAAATCAAGAGAACCTTATACTTATTTCAAATATTGTAATGAAATAAGAATGGATGAAAGATTATGTGGTCAAGAAGGCATAAATTATGAAAAATCAACTGATTTGTAATTCTAAATTTTATAAAATTGATTTTGATTTATAATGTTGGAATAATGAGATAAATTAAATCTTTTCGAACAACAATCATGGTAAAGAATACTATTGGTGGATCTAAAACGAAATCGATGGCTCGTAAAGCATCGCAGCCAGTATCAAATATTCAATATACCCCAAGTGATCCTCTTGAAAAAATGGCCACTGTTACAAAATTATATGGTAATGGTATGTGTCAAATTCAAACTCATGATACTCCATCATTGGATTTGATGTGTCATATAAGAGGTAAGTTTCGTGGGAGATCTAAAAAACATAATTTGATTGGATTGAATAGCCATGTTATTGTTGGATTACGTGATTGGGAATCCCCTTATAAAAATTGTGATTTAATTTCTGTTTTGAATAGTTATCATGATCCTGGTGCTGGATCCAGTGATTCTACTGCAAATGATTCATTTGTATTTTCCAATGAAGTTATAGAAGAAAATGAAATTCCATTACAAAAAATGCCTTCTTCTTCGATTATAAGCGAAGAACAAGATGATTGGATTGATATTGATGATATTTAGAGAATTACAAAAATATAATTATAAAAATGTGTTATTATTTCAAATCTTCTGAATAAAAACCAACCTTTATTTTACATGCTACCCCATACGAATCTATTTTATATAGTTTGACTTTGTATTTTTTGTACATATCTTTTTTTTGTTCACTTTTCATAGTTAATATTATACGTTCTTTTTCCAAATACAACAAATATTTATATTGACAAGAATAATCATCTTGTTTCAGTTCTCGAATATCAATTATATATGCTTCGTGATATTTTTCTAATATATCTGGATTCGATAAACATTTACGTATAATTTCACATTCACGTTCTATTTTTGTGGTTGATTTCATTCTTTCATTTATAAATTCAATTTCACTGAGCCATTCTTTTAAAAATTCTTCAGCATTGTGTGATATTGTTTTTACAAGTAAAAAATGTGAAAAAAACAATATTTGATTTAACAAATCAACTAATCGACGAATTGGACTTGTAATATGTACATATGATGGTAAATTCATTAATTCATGTTCAATATTCACATCTTCGGAAAATACTATATATTGTCCTGAAATACTATTCCAGTTATGTAGAAATCTTTTTGTTTCTATATCGATTTTTGGATCTTTGTCTATAATATTAATTGCACTTCCATTCAATGCACCATTTGAAAAAACAGAACGATAAATTCCTATTTTATTTTCAAACATATATTCACCGCATTTAGTATTCATATATATCATCCAATACGATACAACATCATGACTATTTTCTGTTTTTGATTGTATTTTCTGTGTTTTTTGAAACAATTCTTGATAGTATTTATTTTTTAATAATGCGGATTCTTCATAAACAAAATTCTTTTTTACTTGTATCAATACGTTTGAATATGTTATATTTATTAATTCATTGTTCTCAGAATATTCTAAATCCATACAAAAAGCAAATCTTGATTGATTTTGTAGTAAGCTACATAAATTATCTGAAAGAATTGTTGGTAACATTGGTCTTCGTCTATCTGGTAAATAAATAGTTGAAACACGTTTTGTAAACGATGACCATAGATCGAATGTTTCCATCCAAAAAAATACATTTGCTATATAAACACTAATAATAGTTGTTTCTTGAGGGGTGGTTTTTATACTGAATCCATCATCAAAATCTGTACTATTTTTTGGGTCAATCGTAAATATATATTCCTTCCTTCGATCTTCTATATTAAATTGAGGATTCTGTAATATCTTTTGTACATATTCTTCTGTTTTATCTGATTGAAATAATTTGTGTGTTTTTTTATTGAATTCTTTGTTTGAAATATTTAAATTTCTACAATATAATTTGTATTCGTAAAATGCTTCCAAATTATCTACATCACCCAATACTTCTAATAATACACCATTTGGGTGTGTTCCTATCCAAGATTCAAATTTGAATACTACATATTTATTTTTGATGTTTTTAGAAAATCCTAATTTCATGTCGTAGGGTACTAAAAAAGAAGGCACACGTTTATCATCAGGAACACATTTATATAAAAGTCTTTTTTTATTTTCAGTTCTACCATAAGTTTTATTGTTTTCTAATAATAAAACACCAGCCAAAGAAGGACAATTGCGTAGATGTGAATATACCAATTCACCATTTTCAATAATAATATCATTATTGAATAATTTTTTTTCTACTGGATTTATTTTCAAACTTTCTATAATATCAAATGATGCTTCTTCTTTTGTATCTAAATCATACAATCTCCATGATACATAATTACGATCATCAATATATATACGCCATGGTTTTCGTGGCGTCATTATTTGAAATTGACTTTACATTTTATTATTGTTTTAACATTTATCTTCTTTTTATAATTATATATATTTTACACGATCGAATGAATAATTATGATTATCAAATAAATTTACACGGGGCATCATAAAATTTATATAATACTTGATAATTATGTATAATTTTATTAGCATTTATTATTTTATTTAATATATTCATGCCTTTACCAGGTAAAGTAAAGTTATTTTTGTTGTAATAAACACACATATCTTTATACAAATCATTTCTTGAATCTAACCAATAAGGATTTATAGGTGTATCATCAATTAATAATAGTGTATTCTTTTTTATTACAGGTATCAATGAATTATATTCGGCTAATCCATGATTCGCTGATGGTTCTGGATCATAAAAATCTAAATCATAACTATCTAAATATATTACATCAACTATATCATGTGTTTTTGTCCAATTTGTGAAAAATGAAACACTATCATCACAAATAAGTTGTGTTGCTGGACACATATTTCCTATATTTCTATATACTAGTTCTTTATTTGTATCAACAGACCAAAAAAAACCACCATATTTTTTCACATATTCATTAAATAAATATGTACTATTTGTTCCTAATGATGCTATTCCAGATTCTAAAATGTATGGATTTTTCAATCCTTTCATTTCTTCGAATAATTTTTTAAATGTTAAATAATTAATATGTTTATTAATTCCTGATTTGTTTGAAAACATTTCATATGAATTTGTATCTTCATGATATGTTAAATTACCATTAAAAATATTAAAATGTGATTCTAATAATTCCATAATATATAGTTATTACATTTTATTTGAATAGTTCGAGCTTTTCAGAGCGTCCCATTACAAATCTTCAATGGTATAATTTATTTTACATATAATAATATATACTTATTCCATAACAAAGATAAAAATATTTTTACATTTAGAATAATGCCACCTAAATATAAAAAATATACAAAAAATAATTCATCATCATCTGGAACAAGAACGGGTTCTCAAGAGGATTTTGTTAAAAGTTCTCAAAAATGGTTAGTGATTGTTGAATCGCCATCAAAATGTAATAAAATAGAATCTTATTTAGGTGACGAATATAAATGTATTGCTTCGATTGGTCATCTTCGAGAACTTGGTGGTTTAAAAACGATTGATTAAAAGAATAATTTTAATCCAAAGTTCTCTATTATAGAAAAAAAAAAGAATCATATTGAATTTATGAAAAAAATAATTTTACATTTTCCAGAAGATCATATATTATTAGCTACAGATGATGATCGCGAAGGTGAAGCTATTGCTTGGCATATTTGTGAAATATTTGAATTAGATATTTCGAGAACTCCACGTATTATATTTCACGAAGTTACCAAACCTGCTCTTTTGGCTGCAGTTTCATCATCTGGATATATTAATATGAATTTAGTTCGTGCACAATGGGCACGTCAAGTTCTCGATATTTTGATTGGTTACAAGGTATCACCTATATTATGGAAATATATGTATAATAATAAAGATAATAGTCTATCTGCAGGTCGTTGTCAAACACCTGCATTACGTCTTATTTATGATAATGATAAAGAACGTATAGAAAATGGTGAGAGAGAACAAAAACATAAAATTACAGGAATTTTTACTTCAAAAAATATACCTTTTATCCTTTCTTCTGAATTGGGTTCAGAAGAAGATGTTCTCGATTTTTTAGAAAAATCTAAACATTTTTTATATCAATTGTCATTAAGTAGTGTCAAAAATTCAATACAATCCGCACCAAAACCCTTGAATACATCTACATTATTACAAATGGCAAATAATAATCTTCATCTATCACCAAAAGAAACTATGAGTTTGTGCCAAAAATTATATCAAAATGGATACATCACATATATGAGAACAGAAAGTCAAAAATATTCTGCACCATTTTTGAAAGATGTTGAAGAATATATCAAAAAAAAATGGGATGGAAGTTATATCGGCAATTTGAATAAAATTAAAAACCAAGAAGGTAAAAATCCACATGAAGCAATTCGTGTAACAAATTTATATATATCAGAATTAGATCATAGAGATTATACAGGAAAAATTGCTTCGTTATATAGATTAATTTGGAGAACTACAATTCAAAGTTGTATGGCAGATACAAAAATGAATTTAATAGATGCCATTCTTTCTGCACCAAATAAACTTGTATACAAATATACAATAGAAATTCCAGTTTTTTTAGGTTGGAAACGTTTGATAGAACACAAGGAAGATAAATCTGTCGTAGATTCAAATAATACAGGAAAGGGGTTATTACTTTATTTTGAATTATTGATTACTAGCAAACAACCAATTCATTCTCAAAAAATATACTCTACAATTGTATTTCATGATAAACATTCTCATTATTCTGAATCGAGTCTTATTAAAAAATTGGAAGATTTTGGCATTGGACGTCCATCTACATTTGCTATGTTTATAGAAACAATTCAAGATCGTGGTTATGTTAAAAAAATGAATATAGAAGGAACCAAAATTTCATGTCAAGAATTTGAATTACTTCAAGGAAACGTTGTCAAATATTTACGTGAAAAAATAATTGGAAATGAAAAAAACAAATTGGTATTACAACCTCTTGGAAAAATCATTATTGATTTTTTAATAAAATATTTCGACAACGAATTTTCATACGATTACACAAAACAATTAGAAGAAAAATTAGATTATATATCAAATATGGAAAATAATACTTCTTCTAATGAATGGTTTTATCCATGTAAACAATGTAATGATGACCTTAAAAAAGCAATACAACCATTATATTCTGTTTCAAAAAAAACATATTCAGTTGGTAAAGATGAAGAAGGATATGATTATTCCATTGTTTTTACAAAATATGGTCCTAGTATCCAAAAAAAAAATATTCATTCTTCGGAAATTACATATTTACCTATTAAAAAACAAATACAAATTGACATTCAACGATTAGAGAACAATGAATATACATTACAAGAAGTATTGGATATTTCTTCAAAACATTTGGGATTATGGGAAAATCAAGATATTTATTTACGAAATGGTCGATATGGATATTATTTAGAATGGGGAACTCATAAAAAAGCATTCAATGAATTTGAAAAACCAGTAGATGAAATTACTTTGGAAGACATACCTACTATTTTACAACAACAATGTGAAAAAATTAATAATCATAAAAATGTTCTCCGAATTTTGAATGAAAATATGAGTGTACGTAAAGGCAAATTTGGTGCTTATGTATACTATAAAACACCTGAAATGTCAAAACCGTCCTTTTTCAATATAAAAAAATTTGGTTATGGGTTCTCAACATGTGAAAAAGATGTCTTGATTGGGTGGATTGATAAAACATATTTTCCCAAATAATATCAAGAATTCTTCGACGGTTCAAAAAAATCACACCATTTTATATAGTTAAATATTATTCAATGTATATAAAAGATATAATAATTCTAATAAAAAATACAATTCATATTAAATTAGTAATTTATTTTTTTTATGTAGTTCTCTATTTTATTTTATTTATATTTATGTTCAAACCCAAAATAGAGAACGTGGTCATTATAATGATATTTATTTTAACTGTATTTTTCGAATTCAATTTGATAATGGATATTAAAGATATAAATTCAGTAACATTTGATTTTAAATTATTTTCAGAATTTATGAATGAACAAGATGGTTCAATACTGAATTATTTATTATTTTCACCTCTTGCGCTTTTTTTGATTAGTGTTTTATTAATTATAGTTGTTGCTTTGTATGTAACAAAAACAGCTGCAGTTCCCATTACATTCATTTATTTTTTAGCAATATACTTAGGTGTAATGAGCTTTTTTTATCTTGGGAATACTATTAAAAATGGAATTCCATTTTATATTGTAATACTTATACCGTTTATTCTTATTATTGTGTCACTTATTATGACGATAGTTACAATATATAATTATAATGAAAGTTCGAAAAAAAATTCATTATTTTCCAAAAATATATTTTTATCTAGTATTGATAGTAAACATTTATTACAATATAAATTTTTGATTATTATTGAATTTGTATTCATATTTGGAATATTGTCATATTTATTTCTTTATTTAGGAAGTAAAAATACATCATCAACCAAAGTACAATCATTATTATATGTATTCATGCCGATTATTTATGGTATTTCAGCTTATCTTATATTTTTAAGTAATAAAATACTTCAAGTTAAGTTTGCTTAGTGTCAATTGTAGAAAATAAATAATACAAAATACTACTATTCAATTCTTCATTTGACGGTAAAATACATTTATGAGATAATTTGAATAAATATTTCTCTTTTTTTACAACCATATTTTTTATTTCTTCTGTTACAGGAGACAAAAATCCGTTACTTTCAATATAAAGATCTCTTCTTTTGTCAAAATTAAAATACATTAAATAGTCATTTTGTGTGTTTTTAGGTATTTTGTCATAATAAGATGAAAATTTTGGATCGTTATTACAAAGGTTTTCAAAAATGTCATGAAAAATAAAATAATTGTCATTGAATTGTTTAGGAAAATCATTGAAATATTCCAATGATTTTATTTTCCATTTTTCTATCATATAGTGTCTTTTTTCTGAATAAATAAACCAATTTGATATTTTTTTATTTATAGGTGTAAAATTATTAAATACAAAAAATCTTTCATTTATAAATAATGGTAACCAATTATCAAGTGAATCATTACAAAAACATGTAGCATCTACCCATAATCCACCATTTGTAAATAATAATAATAGTCGTAAAATATCCGATATTTTATACAAAGAAAAATTTTTATTATTACGTATATAATTCATTATTGAAATATCATATAATGATAAAAATAATAAATAATTATTCTTATCCAAAAATACTACTTCCCAAGATGGATTATAATATTTCCAAGACTTTAAACATTTTTTCACTATAATTGGCGCGTTCTCTATGCCTTGATACCAAAAAAAAAATATTGTTTTATTCATTTACAATATTTTGTTAAATTTATTATACTTATTATACGTATTATACAGTTGAAATTGTCAGTTTATACCATTTAGATCAACGCGGATTTGAATTCTTCAAAGTTTAATTTCTTTTTGAAAAATGTATATAATAATTTTCTCGTGTTACTTTTTTGTATTTTCGAAAATTTGCTTCAGATTCTTTTTTGTATTTTTCAACACTTTTTTCAAGTTCCATAATTTTATCTTTTAATTTTTCAATTATTTTATTTGTATCTATACTATTATCACGACTGCTACAAGTATTCATATTAGTATGTGAATATGAATTAATCATTTTTGGTATAATTATTGGAATATACTCCATAAGTAGAAAATGTGTAATACAAATAATATAATAAAATCAAATGAATACGTAATAAACAAATAATATAAAACTAGTTTCATACTTCATATTATTATTCAAATGAAATATTACGAATCACATTATGAAGAATATATAGAATCAAAAAAAAAATACGAATTACATCCAGAACTTTCTGAATTTATGGAAAATTTACCAGAAAAAGCGATTAATATGGGAAATTTGATTGTTTATGGACCATCTGGAGTAGGAAAATATTCTCAAGTTCTCCAAATTTTAAAAAAATATAGTTCTACACAATTAAAATATGACAAAAAACTTACAACGCAAACCGAAAAACAAAATTACACATATCATATTAGTGACATTCATTATGAAATTGATATGTCATTACTTGGTTGTAATTTCAAAATATTATGGAACGAAATTTTTTTACAAATTGTGGATATTATTTCTATAAAATCAGAAAAAATAGGATTTATTGTATGTAAAAATTTTCATACCATTCATGGAGAACTCTTAGATGTATTTTATAGTTATATTCAACAATATTCTAAAGGAGTAGGTAATCATTTTGGTTCTAATATTACTATTTTTTTTATATTAATTACTGAAAATATTAGTTTTTTACCTAATAATATAATTAATGCTTGTCAAATAGTAAATTTACGTAGACCATCAAAAAATCAATACAAAGAAATGATTCAAAACAATATTTCAACAAAAGAGATTATACCATCTATTTATTCTATTTTTGATACTATTGAATGTAATGAAATTATAAATATTAAAGAACTTTATTCTTTCCATAAGATTAAAGATAATAACATTCCTAAAGACGTTTTCAATATTGTATGTGATAACATTATATTTCAAATATTAAATCATAATAAAATAAATTTTACTGGATTTCGAGATATTATTTATGATATTTTAATTTATAATCTAGAAGCTGTAGAAATTTTATGGTCTATTCTTTTTTATTTGATTCATCATCAAACTGAAAATATTTCAAACGAAATTGTTCAAAATATTATTAAAAGGTCTTATACATTTTTAAAATATTACAACAATAATTATCGTCCCATATACCATTTAGAGAGTATATTATTTTATATTATAGTACAATTTTACAAATATAATGAAAACGATGAATTATAAAAATGCCATAAAAATTTTAGATTTTGATATTGAAAAAGATGAATTAAATATCGATACTATTAAAAAAAAATATCGCATGTTGGCATTACTTTATCACCCCGATAAAAATAAATCTGAAGAAGCTTTGGAAAAATTCCATTCTATACAAAATGCTTATGAATTTTTAATGAAAAATTATAATACATTTGATAACGATATTGATAATGATAATGATATTGAAACAGAATATTTTTATAATTCCAAAAATACTTCTTATACAGATTTACTTCATATGTTTTTAAAATCTATTATAGAAGAAGGTGGTTTTGGATCAAATACAAGTGATGTTCAATCCAAAATTTATCAAAATATTTTTTGTAAAATTTCAAAATTATGCGAAGATAAAACACTTGAATTATTAAAAAATATCGATAAAAATTTATTATTAAAAATATACGATTTTTTATTCAAATATCAAAAGATTCTTTTTGTAAGTGATACATTATTATTGAAAGTTCGTGAAATAATAGATGAAAAAATAAAAAATGATGAATGTATCATACTTAATCCTATATTGGAAGATCTTTTTGACCATAATATTTATAAATTACAATTTCAAGATCGTATTATGTTAATACCACTTTGGCACCATGAATTAATATATGATATTTCTGGTGCGGATTTATATGTAAGATGTTATCCAATTTTAACAGACAATATTTCTATCGATTCTAATAATAATATTATTATAGATATGAAATATGATATACGTGAATTATTATCTAAAGAAGAAATAAAAATAGATTTGGGTAAACATCAGTTTTGTTTTAATGTTGAAGATTTACATGTTCTTTCTCAACAAACTGCTATTCTAAAAGGCGTTGGAATACCTATTATAAATTCAAAAGATATTTACAGTGTAAATGAACGATCGAATTTGATATTGAATATTCAGCTTTTTTAGTATTGTTCTTTTGAATGATATATCAAATATAGTTGATATATCATTTTATTATATTTCGAATTTCAATAAAAAATATACAATTTTACAATATACAATTTTATAAACCATTTTTTATTATAATTTTTATTTATTTTGAACTAGAAACTACTGCTTTCTTGATTGTTTTCTTTACAGGAGCAGGAGTAGAAACTACTGGAGTATTTACAACTTCTTCTGTGGCTTCCTTTTTTACTAATGGTGCCTTCTTAACTACCTTTTTTGATACAACTGGTGTTGGTTCTGGTTCTGGTTCTGGTTCTGGTTCTTTTGGTGTATAATCTTCACCATCACTGTCTTGAGGATCTGGAACTGGTTCTGATAGTGCTTCCTTTTCCGTAGGTGACGTATTATCTTCCCCATCACTATCCTCGACTTCAGTTGGATTTGAAACTACAGATTCTACAATACCCGATTCATCTGTTACTTGAGAAGCAGATACTACGGGTGGTTCATCTAACTTGTCCATATCTTCCATAGAAAGTTCAACATGGCACTTACCATATACACTTATTACTTCACGTGGTTTTACTACACATTGAATTAATTTCCATGTCAATCCCCAACCTTTACCACCAATCCAAATACCTGAGCATTGTAAAACACAAGCTACATTACTCAACTTTTGAACAAAATCTACTGGTGACAACATATCATTACTACAAGGGAAAATAATTTCTGATTTTGTATTATAAATTTCGACTGCCCATTTTCCATTATAACAAGGAACTTTAGCACGAATTGTTGGCGGTTTTGATAAATCAATCTTTTTCGTATCCTTATTTTTAGTATATTTCAAGAATGGAAAGAAAGTATGTTTTACAACTTCACGGGACATCTCTTCACCCCACCAAGATTCTGAATTGCGAACAGCATCATCTAATACTTGATTTTCAAAATCCTTCAACTTTTGTAGAAAATCTTCAGAAGCCTTGTTTGAATAATCACTATTTGGAAATACCAATGAAATACTATACTTTCCGTCCGATTCACCTTTTTCATCAATCCAGTCCGAAATACCAAAAGTTGTAAGTGGAGGAGTAGTGATATGTAGTGATCTTGAACTTTGAGTACTAATAACATTGATTGCCTTACCACCTTTCTCATTTACCTTTGGAGGCATATACTTAATAGCATTTGTCTTCCATTCGGAAAAACTGATAACAGGCTTGGTTGTATTTGATTGAGCAGACATTTCAATAAACTATAACTGATTATGATACTATAATACAGTATCAATTCTTTAAATCAATTTTATAAATGTTACGACAATTAAATTTAAAATTTATCTTTAATTTTGTATTTCAATTGTGTTATAAATATTCGTCAACACAATTTTATAATATGTTCTCTTGTAATATGTGTAACATAAAATAAATGAAATAATATCATTAAAAAATATAAACATATATTAAAAAATATAACTATAATCTTGCGATGAATGTCTTTTCAAAACCAATAGAAGAAACTGACAATACAAAAAATCAGAAAAATCAGAATAAACCAAAATATAAAAAAAATGAAAATTTATCCAAAAAAATATTAACTTGTAAAGAATATTTTGATAATAATGTAGAACTTAAAAAATTTACAATTCCTATTTTGAAACAACATGCTTCTCATTATAAATTATATGTTTCGGGAAATAAAACAGTTCTTATTGAAAGATTACATAATTATTTTCTAAGACATCGATCTATTATTATTATACAATCTTGTTTTAGAAAATTTTTAGTAAAAAAATATTGGAATGTCCGTGGACCCGCGCTTTTGAAAAAAAATCTATGTGTAAATGATACGGATTTCAATACACTTGATCCTATTAATGAAATTGATTTTTATAATTTTTATAGTTACAAAGATAATACTGGATTTATTTATGGTTTTCATTTAAAATCGATTATTATGATGTTTAAAAAAACAGGTGATATAATAAATCCGTATAATCGCGAAAGATTTACAAATGAACAAATACGTGAAATTGTTTCATTATATAAGTGGAGTGTAAATTGCGAAAAAAATATTAATAAAAAAAATTATATTGTTTCAAATATAAATAATACAACAACGATAAATTCATCTATAATTATTCATCGCAATAATAATACAAACAACAATTTAAATTTACAAAATATAGACCATCGTTCTCAAATATTAGCAAATTTAAACGAAATACGAAATAATAGTGTTGAACGCAGAGCACGTGATGTTTTTATTGAAATTGATTTACTTGGAAATTATAGTCAAGTAACTTGGTTTATGAATCTTACACTTTCAGGTTATATTCGATTTATACAATCATTACATGATCTTTGGACATGGTATGCTAATATGTCAAATATTGTTAAACGTAGTATTTGTCCTTACTATAATCCGTTTTCTTATGGCGTAGAACAAGGCAACATATTTTTGAATCGAAGACCAAATATTTATTATTTGAAAACAAATTGTTTAGCAATTATTGAGAATATTGTATTTTCAGGTGGAGATATTGAACATAGAAAATTAGGTGTAATTCATATTTTATCTGCATTAACACTGGTATCAAGAGGTGCAAGACAAGCAGTTCCTTGGCTTTTTGATGCGATTGTATATGATAATAATGTTTTTTATAACGATACTGAAAATGTAGATGTTAACATTGAATTCACAAATCCAAACATTGATAATATACCACAAAATGAATTTGTAGATAATAATGTCAGTAATGTAATTATTAACAATATTGATAATCAAAATAACTTATTTGAAAATATTTATTGAACTATTACATAATTCAAATATCCCATTTGTAGCTCTATCTGTTGTAAACGGATAGTGGTGGTAGTGGTAGTGTCAATCAAATGCATTTGGCTTCGATTGCCTCAACTTATCGACGTATAAATAAATACGTATTTTTTTCGTTTTTTACTAATTGTTTTTATTTAGGGACGTTTGTATTCGATGCCTGAACTTGCTAACGCATTTATATGTTTATAAATATAAATGCGTTAAACTACTTAAAAAAATAAACTATTAATATGTATAATCAGAAATGGTGAGAGTTTCCAAGGCTGATAAGCAATCTACTACCCCCGCGCCCGTTGATAATGTTGTTGTTGTTGTTGATAAGAAACCACGTGTTTCTAAGAAGTCAGTAGAAGTTACTACTTCACCTTCTAATATTGTCACTACTAGTGAAACTACTTCTGCAACTACTACGGTTGTTCCTGTTCCAGTTGAAGTTGTTGATTCTTCCGTTTCGACTCGTATTAATGAGTTCAGCGCTAAACTTCAACAAATGGCATCTCTTTTTGCTTCTATTAAGGGTGATTTCAAGAATTTGGAGAAGTCTGTTTCTCGTGAACTCAAGAATGCTCAAAAGTCTTCTTCTAGACGTAGTAAATCATCTGGAAATCGTCAACCCTCTGGTTTTGTAAAACCTACTAAGATCAGTGACGAACTTGCCAAGTTCCTTGGTAAGGATTCTGGTGTTGAGATGGCGCGTACCTCAGTAAGTAAAGAGATCAATGCTTATATTCGCGAAAAAGGTCTTCAAGACGCCAGCAATGGTCGCAAGATCAATGCTGATGCCAGTCTTACCAAGCTTCTCAATCTTAAGAAGGAGGACGAGCTTACTTATTTCAATCTTCAACGTTACATGAAGCATCACTTTATTAAGGCACCAGTTGCTGTTCCTGAAATTATTGCTACTACCGCATAAACAAATTGTAGATAAAAAATAAAAAATAAAAATGTAAATTATATATTATATTATTTGATAAACATTATATTACAAATATAATGTTTGAAATGTAAAATTTTTGTAAAATGATATAAAACAATATCCATTATTATTATGTATAAGTAATAATGGATAATATTAAATATGAAGTAGTTGATAGTTCTCCTTTTCATTTTCAAGATACCGATACTTCAAAAATAGAGTCAAATAAAATATCGAATCTTGATGTTAATATAAATTCAGATTCACAAACATTTGATGAAAAAATACGCGATTATATTGAAAAAAATAAACCACGATTATATATTCTTACACCTTGTTATGGAAGTATGTGTTACGTTAATTATGTTACATGTTTAATGAATACAATAAACACTTTTAAATTACTTAATATTGATGTTCATGTAGAATTCTGTAAAAATGATAGTTTAGTAACACGTGCTCGTAATAATTTAATTGCTCGAGCTATGTTTGATCTTAAAATGACTCATGTTCTATTTATTGATAGTGATATTTCGTGGGATCCTGTTTCTATTTTAAAATTATTAATTCATGATAAACATGTTCTTGGTGGTGTATATCCATTGAAACATTATAACTGGGATAAATTAATTAAAGATCCTTTGAATCCATACAAATCCGATATTGTTCCTTCTTGGCTTAAAAGTAAAAATGGATCACAATTAAAAAATATAATTGACGATGAAACGATTATTCAAAATAAACTATTGAATTACAATATTAATTATCTAGACAACTATCTTACAATTGATAATAATTTGGCAAAGGTAAAACATACAGCTACAGGATTTATGATGATACAACGTTCAGTATTGGAAAATATGATGAAAGCTTTCCCTTCTACAAAATATGTTGATGATGTTCATTTTTTACGTGAAGAAGAAAATAAATTTGCTTATGCTCTTTTTGATTGTGGCGTTGAAGACAATCATTATTATTCTGAAGATTGGCTTTTTTGTCACCGTTGGCAAAAAATGGGTGGAGACATTTTTATAGATGTTTCTATTAATTTGAATCATACAGGTGTTGAAGACTACAAGGGTTCTTATATTGCGAGTATTGTAAATTAAACCATAAACCACCAATGATTTGTAATGACGTCATGAAAAAGCTTCACATTACAATTTTTCAACGGAAAAATATAGATTTTGCACATTTTGAATATTTTTTTCGTCTATAATGGGCGTTTTAAATCGTCAAAGGTGTGACAAAAATAATTATTGTATACGATAAATATTCACATTACTTGTTTCATTCCATGACATTGGGATATCTAATGTTGTTATTTTTTCAAATTGTTCAGGAATCTCATCTGGTTCTTTCGAAAAACAAATTACTGTTTTCGAAGGTAATTCATTTACAATTTTATTCATTATTTCTTGTGTGATATTTTTATCAAAACATAAATTACTCATCCAAATAAAAATCGGTGAATTTTCTTCAGGAAAAACTTCTTTTAAATTTACATCAAAAATATCCGAATGAATAAATCGTGTTTTTCTTACATTTTTTGCAGATATACGTTCTAATTTTGATTGTAATATCAAAGAATCATCATATCGAATCTTTACTAGTTCAATACCTACTGATTGAATTATATTTGGTTTTGCTGCCATATATAAACATAATTTTCCACGACCTGATCCTATATCTAAAAATTCATTAAATTCTGGACTATCAGGTAATTCTTTTACATAATTATAAAGTTTTTCAATACCTTCATATATCATTTCACCATATGTTATTTTATGATCTGGATACTCTTGAGAACAATCTATATCATCTTTTTTACATAATGGATACCATTTTTTTAGTGTTTCGATATATCGATTTCCTGAAGATTGTGATTTTCTACTTTTTCTAGGCAATCTTTTACGAATATTTCTTGTAAATTTTACTTTTTTTACAGGTTTATTTTCTTCTATTTTTTCTATTTCTTGCATTATAATAAAATATAATATTAAATAATTTTATATTTTACGATTTTATTTCTTTGTAAAAATAATAAAATTATCTATTTCATACATAATAAATGTGTTTTTATATTGAAACTCATTTATGGCATTTTTTACACCATTACAATTTCCATCTACATAAAATATGATTTTTCCACCCGATGACATATTAGATGTAAAACATTCAAATGTATGTTTTGCACCAAAATAAGTTGCTGTATCACTATATACAAAACAAAAAGATACTGAATATTCGTCAAATGTTTCAGGAAACCAACCGTTCTTATAAAAAACATTGTCACTTTTTATATTTTCTTTTACTTCGTCTAAATTACACAAAAATTCACCATTATCATGGTTATCGCCATGAATTTTTGATGAACCAATAATTCCTTGAAATGTATCATAACAATAGTGCGATTTATTCAATATTTTTATTATTAGTTTCGAGGTAATTCCTTTGTATACTCCAATTTCTGCGGTAGAACCTTGAATATTACCGCATAATATTATTTCATTATAAAGTGTTTTTGTTGCTTTATAATCTAAAATACTATTGTTAGAAATATCTTTCCAAAATAGATCAAACATAATGAAATAAATATTATAATTTTATGTATTTTTAATTTTATATTGTATTTTTTATAGGAATAATGTATATAGTTTGAATGATAATTATGCCACGACTGCTTATTTTCGTAATATATCATTTTATTTTGTGTAGTTTTCTCATTTTACATGCTAAAATAATACTAAAAATAGTTTGAATGATAATTATGCCATGACTGCTTATTTTCGTAATATATCATTTTATGTTGTGATTTTTTTCGTTTTTACATGCCAAATTATTAATATAAATAGTTTGAATGATAATTATGCCATGACTGCTTATTTTCATAATAATACCTCAAATAAACATTAAAAATGCCATATTACGAGCTAAAATAACATCTAAAAAATCCCATGAATGATAATTTTGCCATGACTGCTTATTTTCATAATAAAACATAATTATATATAAATATTTTTAGCCTTATTTATTTTATATTATATATATACTTCAAAAAGTAATATTATAGTAATATTATATTAATATACTGACATGTTTTGTATGACTGCTTAATATGTAATAAACACTACAAATCCCTCATCACAATTTACTTACGAGCTAAAAACGTTTTAAAACACGTTATAATAATAATTTTGTAATGACACCATATATTGTAATAAAAACGATTCATTAAAAATAGTAAATAAATATGCTAACAAATAATGAAAAAAAAAGAAAAGAAAAGTATTCTCAGAAAAGTAATTTTGGACATTTTAAAAATGTCCATTTTCGAAAATCTCAGAATACTTTTCAAAACGCCTTTTTCGAAAACCCATTATTAGCATAATGCTGTAAATGGCAAAATTATCATTCTTATTTTGTTACCATAACTTTTTTGAAAAAAAAATAGTTGCCGATGTTCGTTTGGACATTTTGAAAGTTTGTCTTTGGATAAATTATAGTTTAGTAAACTTTTTTTTCCATGGTATTCCAATGTTTATATTGTAAATCATGGTGGGTTAGAAAATCAGATTACATTTCTCATTGTGGCACTGCTAAACATAAAAGGAACGAATTAGTGATTAATAAAGTTGTCCCAAATTCGATGATTTATGCGTCTATGGAGCAACCTACAACGAATGATAATTTTGCCATGACTGCGATTATTCAAGATAAACCCTCAACAGAATATTCATTTTTATCACCCAATGGAATGTACAATTGTAGTGTTTGTAATTATAATACAAAATATTATAAAGATTTGAGAAAACATTTCAATTCAAAAAAACATCAAAACGCATTAGATAACGATCATGATCCTACTCAAAAAAAATACACATGCACTACATGTAGTAAAATATATATAAATAAATATTGTTCTTATTGGGCACATCAAAAAAAGTGTAAACCAAAACCAGTAACAGTTGAAATAAATAATGAACCATCTGTTTTAGAACAAATTATAGAATTTGATATAGAAGGAAATAAGAAAAATGTACTAGTTTCTGTAATTAATAAATTATTTCTTGAAAATAGAGAACTACGTAATTTTATGGTTGAACAATCCAAAGAACATACCAAACAATTCAATGATTATAAGAATGATACAAAAGAACTTGTTACAAAAATGATGGAATTATCAACAACAAATTTGGCAAACATTACAAACAACAATATTCATAATACTGTAAATGGTAATTTGACCGCTAACAAGTTTAATATTAATTTATTTTTGAATGAAAAATGTAAAGATGCATTAAATTTGAGTGATTTTATAGATAATGTTAATGTTACAAACAAAGATTTGGAGAACAATGCCGAAAAAGGGTTTGTAAATGGAATTTCTAAAATTTTAATAGATAATTTAAAGAACCTTAGTATTTATGAACGCCCGATTCATTGTACAGATACAAAAAGAGAAACACTTTATATCAAAGAAGAAGATCAATGGGGAAAAGAAGAAGATACACAAAAATTATCCGATGCTATTCAAGAAATATCTCGTAAAAGTTTGATACAATTTTGTAAATGGAAAGAAGAAAATCCAGAATATATGAATTTGGACAGTGAAGCAGGAATAAAATATATGGCTATTTCTATGAATTCAATGGCTGCAGGAAAAAGAGACGAATATCATAACAAAGTTATAAAAGCTATTGCTAAGGAAACAATTATTGATAAAAAGCAAATTTTCATTGAATAAAATTGTAAATATTATATAATTATATTGTAATGTGTCGGTTGTTTTTTTCATTTCACAACAAAGATACAAAACAAAAAATTGTCGATTTTGTAAAACAAAGTTCTCAAAAAAAGAAAAATACACCTGGTATAAATAATCATCGTGATTCTTTGATTCATGAAGATGGATATGGTCTAGCTTGGATAAAAGATGACAAATGGAACATATATAAAAAATCTATAGTATATACAAAAGATTCAGGGTTTGAATCTTTTATTAATCGTATACCCAAAAAAATAGTTATTGGTCATATACGCAAAATTAATAAAAATAGTCTAGCAGAACGTCATGAATATAATACTCACCCATTTATTTTTGAAAATCAATTATTCATTCATAATGGATATATACACGACTTTCAAAAAAACCGTGAACTTTTATTGAACTATGTTGATTCTGAATATAATAATCACATTAATGGAGAAACAGATACTGAAATCATTTTTTTTATGTTATTGGGTATTTTCAAAAATCGTTATAAAAAAAAACCAAATAGAGAACAAATAATATTGGCATTCAAAGAATTATTTCAAATCTTTGAAAAAAATAATATCGAATTAATTGCGAATTTTATATTTGCTAATAATAAATATGTAGTTATAACACGATATTTATTTTATGATTCAAAAAAATATAAAACTTTACAGTATCCACCATCATTATATTATTCCATATCAAAAAATGGTTTTTTAGTAGTATCAGAACCCATTACAGAAGATTATCGTCCATTTCCAATGAATACTATGATGATATTGAATCATCATACAGGAAAATTAATTCATACGATTATTTGATTATTATTATTATCACAAGAATACAAATCCATATTTGTATAGCCATTTTTTCAATTCAACCAAATTTACTGTCTTTTTTTTCGAAATAATTGATAACCAATTATTATCTTCATGAGATAAGGCTTCTACAGAAAACATATTATAAATATGTGATAAATTATCGGCATTTTTTATATGTTTTTCACTCAACCAATGATAAAAATCAGTTGATAATTCAATATTATTATATTGTTGAATATTTGTAATAGGATTCGTTGAAAAAGCCTCATTAATAATGATCGGTGGTTTAAACGACTCACGATATTCTTTGTAATATTTTAAAGCTTTATGAAGAGATATTTTCTGATACAAATTATAATCTGTTCCAGAAAGAATCATAATTTCTCTTAGATCTTGTAAAGGTAATTGTAATTCATTCAAAATACTATTCAAATTATAATATACAATTGTATGGTTTAATAAACTCATGTGACGCATAACACGAGTACAACCATATACAAACATGTCCATATCATCACTTACACAAGCCCATGCTTTCTTAGTAATTACCATTTTAGCACATAATTTATCTGATTCACCTTCTGCTTCAATATAAGTAATACCATACAAATCCATAAGAGTTTTAACATCATGAATATCTGTGGAACGTATTCGAATAAACTGTTTTTTTAACTTGTCCATTTCTTCTTTTATTTCTTCTTTCATTTCCGTGCATAATTTTTCATTCATTAATGTTTGCTGTAATCTATTAAAATTTTCTTCAGCTTTATTTTTATCTAATTTACGTTGTTTGATAGTATCTTCTTTTTCTTTGGGTGGTTTTCCGTCGAATACAAAAATAGGATTAATTTTATAATGAAGAAATATGGAAATCATTAAATACATTTGTTCTATAAGTTGTCCATCACCCATAAATTTATATAAATAAATACTTGTATCAATGACTATTGTTTTTCCTTGAAATAAATTAAGGTGTTTTTTTTCAATAGAATTTTGTGAACAATTATCCATAAAATATCGATTTAAATTTTTGATTCCCATTATATATTTTTTTTGTATTGAATTTAAAATAATAATTTAAATTCAATTTTACACAAAATTATAGTGTTGTATTTTCGAATAAATAATTATCCAAACAATGTCATACGTAATGTAGTATCTACAAATTCATTTGAAGAATGATCAATATAAGTTGTAATTTGTTCATGTAATTTTATATATTTTGGATCTTTGTAATTTTTTTTAATTAAAAAACAAAATTTTTTTAAATTATCTTGTGTTTTTTTGAAATTCAGAGAACCATTGTTTTCAACAAAACACCAATTCAAAAAATCATTCAAATGAAAAAGCATAAGTGATTTTATAATATAATAACATAATACATTTGTATTTTCCCTGTATTGATCGCGATAAGATACAGATAATGATGTTTTATCTACCAAATCACTATAGGTTAAATTCATGTGTTGGAGAACCTTTGCGCTTTGAAATATAGCAAATTTTGATTCTATTATCATAGTTTCCTGAAATTTTTTGAAAATATTTGAAAATAATTGTTCAAATGTATGATTATCCAAACTAACAAATTCAAAATAAAAACATACAAATAAATTATTGATAATATTTGCCCATGTTTCACAATAAGTTTCAAAAAGAAGACCTTCTGTAGATACTGAGAACCAATCTGTCAAATATTTTTTACATGTTTCTATATTCATAGTAGAAAAATCCAATCCAAGATTATGAAATGATTCGTGTATCAAAACTTTAAACCATTCTTCTTCACGAAAAATTTGAATAGTACTTTTTGGAGAACAAGATCTTGTATAAGCAGTATTGGCATGTATTGGTGAAATTTGTTCTCCTTTTTTATCTGGTTTTTTTTTATAAAAATCTGTAAAATATAAAAATATATTAATTTCTTTTCCACATTCTTGAGAAGTATATTGTGTTGCTATTGAGAACCATATATATATTAATTTTAATGATTTTTCGATATAATCTTCAATGCTTATTGTATGGGTTCTCGAAAAATTATTTGTAAACATCATATTTATATTAATAACATGTTCATTAATAGAAAATGAATAAGCTACAGTTGTTTTTCTTATTTCAATCAAATGAGAATGAATTGTATCAGGTAAAGCAGTTATTAAATCGGATTTGGTAAAATCAGAATAAGATATTTTTTGAAAATGAGAAATATCGTAATCGATATAAGCATCATACATTTTTTTATAAATATCAAAAATAAACTTTTTTGCGTTTGGTTGTAAATGAAATTGATATGGAAAAAGTTTCGAAATGTCTACAGGTATAGAATGTATGTGATCATATAATTTCTGTGACTGACTATTAAGTTTCATTTTATCCTATATATTCTATATGTATTCATGATAAAAATGTTTTTCTTAAATTCATAAGATCTATATCAATTTCTGAAGTAGAATGTCTAATAAAAACCATTAATTTTGCCATACGTGTTAGTTTCAATATCTCTTTAAGATCCGAATTTTGTTGAAATTTAGCTTCTAAAGCTCGTTTACGTTCTTCTTTATTACGTTCTCCGTAAAAATCGGGATCCATATTGATATTGTTTGGTCTTAATTTGTTTACATCTTTACTACCCGCTTGACGTGCTTTTGTAATATTATCATTGAATTTGCTACCAGGTGAATCTAAAGAAAATAATCTATAAAAATCAGGATTTTGTTTTTTAAATTTCGCAGCTTGATAATAATGTTCTACCGATGCCCATCGTAAGTCGTCCAAAGTAAATGGTGCGTCTGTCCAATAATCATGTAATTTTCTACGCCAAGAATCAACATTAGAAAGGGGTAAATATTCTTTTTTCAATTTAAGTGGAATGGTTTCACCATAAGAATTTGCTTTCCCCGGATAAGCGGTTTTTGATGCTTTTATATCTAAAACAAAGATAATAGAAGGATCATATAAGGTTTCTAAATATGCATCGTCTAATTCATTTCCTTCTTCAGGTGCACCTTCATTTGGATCCAATCCAATTTTGGATTTTAAATTACGAAAGTCTTGAATAAGATAAAATACACCAGAATTTTTTTCCATACATTTATTTATTACAAGTTTTTTCACATCATACGGTATTTCTGAAAATAATAATATTTTTTTCTTTTTATAAATAACTAGTTTATAATGATTACCAGTATAAGATGTCATGATGTAGTAATTAGGTGTAAATTTACCTTTTTTCGTAATTGTTTCCGAAGAGTCACCACAATTGAGAACTCCATCTAAAGAATCGTCATTATACGATTCTTCTGAAAAAATAATGAATTTGAAATTTAATAAATTTTCTAAAGTAGAGATTGTCCAATAATCTGCCCAATAATTAGAAGTTAACATATAGTGTTTTAATTTTTCCAAAGAATCTATATCTTTCATAAACCCAAAATTGCTATTCAAAAATTGTTGGTTTTTCATGTTTTCTTGTTTTATTTTTTTTATTTTTTCTTCATTTTGTTTTGCTTGTTCAACTAAATCTGTATGTTCTTTTTTGGATAATTGAGATATATTTTTTTTAACAGTATTTTTTAATTGTTTCACAATTTTTTCGGAAGCATCAATCTCTTTATTATTTTCAATAATAGAATTTTCCATAGAAAGATATACATCACGATATTGTTGAAATAGTTCATCATTTGCTGATTCTGCCACTAAATTACGTAATTTATTAACAGTAGTACGTTTTCCAATTTGTTCAAATGCGTCACGAATAACAGCAAACAAACAATCACCACCACCTTCATTATCTTGAATTTTATATTCATTATTTTCCATAAAATTCGCAACCCATTCATTACGTGTGGATTCTACAAATTCAGTTCTCAATTCTTCTGCTACTTTTTGGGTTTCTTCTGTCAATATAGAAGGCATAACAATTTCAGGATCATTTATAAAAATAGATTCTTCATCTGGTGTCAATATTTTATCAGATGTTTTTTTGATTTTATCTTCGGGAATACTGAATAAATCTTTTATATTCGTTTCTTTTTCTATTTCTAAATCTGTTTTTTTATTTTCCGATATAGAATCATCTATTTCTTTTTCAGTTTTTGTTGAAAATTTTTCATTTAAAATTTGTTCTCTCAAATAATCTTCATTTACAAAAGAAAAAAGAAGTGGTTCTGATATTTTTTCAGAATCTATATCACCATTTTTATCCAAAACATCGTCTTCATATCTAGATTCAATTTCAATGAATCCAATTTTTGTCTTTGCTACATCATTCACTACTAAATAAATAGGATAAACAATAATATTATCTTTTTTTTTATATTTCATATTTTTTTTTCCAAATACAATACTAAGTTCTCTTTCTCTAGATTTACCAAAATCATCAAAAAATGTGATTTCTATTGGATATACAAGAGATTCAAAATTATGATCTGTTTTTTCGATTTTTGATGATTCATTGTATTCCAAAGATGGATTGATTTTTGAAAATACCATAATATTATATATTTATAGTTGTTTTTTTATTGTTATAAATATATAAAATAAATGTATTATTATAACAATAATAGTAAAATGTCACCAAATTATTCTCTTGTTGTAACATCAGCTATGTTTATGATACCAAGTGTATATGGTTATTACAATAATCTTTATGGAATTAGCACACTTATTACTGGAACATCTTTGGTTTCTATAAATTATTGGAGAAATCCCGTTCCATCAATACGTAAAACATGTGATTTAGTATTATCAAAAATTTGTTTTGTTGTTATGGTTTATAATGGTGTAAAACATGTTCATTATAGACCGTATTTGATTACTGGTTACCCGTTGTTACTAGTTATGATTTCATCATATATTTTATCGAATTGGTTACATAACACTGGTAATAAATATTGGTATATATCACATATTGTATTTCATATGAGTATAGTAATAAATAAAACAATGATAATAGATTCTTTACGATAATTGAAAGTATATAATAAATCATACTTTGGATTCTATATCTTTTTTCATTTCATCAATTATTTCTTTTGGATATTCCATTTGTTCTAAAATTAAAACAGCCCCTTGTATATTCGATATACCAGGTTTCATTGAATAAGTATATTTGATTTTTCCCAAATCTTTGTCTTCGATAACGTTCATTTTGTAATTACAAATGGTTTTTGTCATAAGTTTTTCATTATTTGTATTATTCGTATTATCTGTTTCTGTTTCTGTTTCTGTTTTTTTAACGCCTAATTTCTTTTCCAATCTCTTACATAATGAAACATAATGAGTTGTAAGCATAAAATCTACATGTTGATATTTTGACAAATACAATAAAAATGCGTATGCAGATTTAGTTGCTTCTGTTGGATTGGTTCCCGAATACAATTCATCAAAAATACAAAAATGATGAGCATTCGAAGAATGTTTAATAATATCTAAAATTTCTTTACAACGACGAGATTCAGCTTGAAATAAACTATCACGTCCAGATGTATCTGGAATATTCAAATAAGAATGAATATGTGTATATGGTTGTAATAAAAAAGATTCAAAGCAACCCATACCAAATTGTTGAGATAATATAATATTAATGGTTGTGGATTTTAACATAGTTGTTTTACCAGATGCATTTGGTCCAGTAATAATAATATTATTATTCAAATGGCAATTATTTTTGACATGTTTCATATCAATATAAGCTGGATAATATTGTTTTTTCATTACACTTTTGATATTTTCATCAGATCCATTATGATACTCTGTTTTATGAATAGAACCTTGTGAAAATCTTTCATAAATACCAGTCATATTATTAATATATCCTTCAAAACCAATGGAATAGCGTAAACTATCTTCATAATCTTTATTTGAATGTAATTCATAAAAACATTTCAATAAATAACCAATTTCAGTAATTTTTGAGAACCCTGGTTCAAAAGAACGAATTCGAGATAATTCTTGATAAAATTGGTTCAATACAATAGAATGTTCTTTTGTTTTTGTACAGAATGGTTTATATGTCAACGATTTTTCATTTAATTCACAAAATGTATTCATACTTTCAACAGAATAAGCTAAATAATCACGCATAGTAATCAAATGAGAATTAATACGTCTTACATTACGATAAAATCGATAACATAAATTAATATTTTGATAAATTTGTAAAAAATAAAGCGCAATAGTAATTAATATATATATTATTTTATCCCAAGATAATTTTTGAATACTACTTATAGCTTTACCTATAAAATGGTTTTTAGCAATATCTTTGAGAACCTGTACATAAAGTGTAAAAGTAATAGGAACTCGTTGTATTTTCAAAATAATAAAAGGAAAAATAAGAAACAAAATGGGAATAATAAAACTAAGAATAGGTGACGTCATATTGATAATGGAAAGAGATTGTAAAAAATGTGAAGATTTATTCAAATGTTTTACTATATCCCACTCTAAATAACAATATTTTTCCAAAAAAGACGAATCTTCTTTTGTATCTTTCCAAATTTCCATGATTGAATCGCATTTTTCGGAGTCAAAACAATAAGGATTTTCAATATCATTAGTCATTTTTGATGAATAAGAATTCATATTTTCAATAACATTTTGTGTATCTGTCAAATAAATTGTATTATCTGTAAATTGTTGATTCCATTCTTTTATAATTTGTTTGGCAAAATCGTGTTTTGGTTGTAAAATATAGTCATACATACCAACACCAGAAATATCATAAGAAACCATTTCCAAATCCGTGCTTACAATATGTGAAAGAGGATAGACCGTTTTTTCATCATTCATACATTGAATTGGTAATTGAAATCCAGAGTAAATTTTTTTGGGTGGTAATTCTTCTATAGTTTCGGATTCTTTATTATCAGAAGAAATACCTAAAGTTACACTTAATCCTAGATGATATTTAGTATCAATATTTTTAATAAATTCATTCATAGAATCCATGATTATATATGTTACTTACAATAAAACAGATAATAATAAACGCATATTGTCGGTTATCTAAAACAATATAAAAAATTACGAATATATTATATCAATCAAATAATGATTGCAAAACAATATAGTTTACAAGATTTTCAAAAAATAAAAAATGTAGTGGACGAAATGAAAACTGTATATTCTCTTTCAGAAATTATACAAAATATTATTAAAGATTTAGAAAATCAAGTTGCTATATATTCTGTTAATATAGAAAACAATGAAAAACCACGTAAACATATTGAAAAACAAGTATATATTCAACATGATAAACGATCAGGGTATCATGGTGAAAAAAAACATAGAATATCAATAGAAGAGATTGATAATTGGAATGTAGGTAAATCATTTGAAGTTATACCAAAAGTACAAAAAGAAGGAATAGAAAAAATAATAACTGAAATTCGTATGGCACTTAATAAAATTACTATAAAAAACATCGAAACTCAAAAAAATGTAATTATTAAATTAATATGTAAAGTTTCTGAAGAAAGTGAAAATATAGATGAAGATATGAAAAAGATTACTAGAACTATTTTTGATATAGCAAGTTCTAACAAGATACTTTCTGAATTATACGCAGAATTATACAAACAATTAATGGAAAAATTTGATATTTTTAAACAACAGATAATAGATTTAATTTATAATTATAAGAATTCATTGAATGAAATACATTATGTAGATCCTAATAGTGATTATGACGCATTTTGTAAATACAATAAAACAAATGATATGAGAAAAGCAATGATTACATTTATTGTAAATTTATTTAAGAAAGGTATTGTGAAAGAGTCAATATTATTAGAAATGATTATTTATATAGAAGATATGATTTTAAAATATGCAAAGGAAACCAATCGTACGAATGAAGTGGAAGAAATTACAGAAAATTTATTTATATTAATTTCACAAACTGTCAGTATTTTCAAAAATGTTGATGAATGGTGTGAAACAATTATTCCCAAAATTCATGAATTATCGAAATTAAAGAAGAATCATGGAAGTAATTTTCCAAGTATGACAAACAGAGCATCATTCAAATATATGGATATTTTAGATTCATTAAATTAGTGGTTAAGAGTTAAGAACGTATATATTCATTTTTTAAACTGCGAATCATATAAGTAAGAACTCCACTTTTAGTATAATATTCTATTTTTTCCACAGAATAGTAAGTATAAAATATAGGCTGTGACATTGCGTATGAATCATTTTTCAATAAATAATTTGTCTGTTGAATATTTTCTGGAATATCCCATTTATTCTCATCATTTGGATCAAATTTTAATTGATTAATACGAAATTGTTTTTGATCTGCTAATTCTAATATGATCTCCCATTGTGTATTTGGAATATATACATTTCTATGTGTAAATGATCGTATTTTTGATATAAGATCATATCGAAAATCGTTTTTATCTATTTGATATATCCAAACGCCATTACGCAGTTTAAATCTTCCGTCAAAACCTATAATAATATACAATAGTTCATAAGGCAGTTTTGAAATATGATTTTCCAACGATAATTTCGAAATGATTTCACTCATTGTATTGGTTGTAGTCTCTTGTAGTAAATGATAATAAATAATTATCAAAGTGTAAATTATTTATCAATTTTATGAATTTTTGTGTTTTTATGGACGCAAAAAAATACAAATTGTTTCAGAATTATCTGTTTGATTCGTATTTACTTGTACTGCTTTATTCGCCATTTTTATATTTTTGTATGGTATAAATTTTAATTCTTCAGTAATTTTATTCATATCAGTAACTAGATTTATTTTATCACCATAATTGCTAACAATATAACATAATCTACCGTTTTTTTTAAGTATATAATAACAAAGTTTTAAAGTTATTTTCCAATATTTTTCTAACCAATCTTCATATGTTTTGTATCTAGATGTGCTTTGATTATTACTTGGATATATTTCTAATTGATAATACGGTGGACTAAAAAAAACAACATCAAAATGTTTACGATATTTATTTAAAAATTTTGAATTATTATATAAATCTTCAGATGGAGAACACCAAATGTCTGTAGTTTTTGACGGATAAAATTTATTGACAAATTTTAGAGTATCATTACATACTTTGGGAATAACATCTGTTCCTACATATTCTTTTACATATTCGCATTCTAAAAATCCATAAGAATATGAAGACCAACCTAAAGTTGGAGTAAAAATACGTTCACCTTTGAGAACTTTATGATTTAAAGAATAAATTAAAAAAGGGTTCATTATAGAGGCCCTAAAATACAAAGATGAAAAAACACTACCTATACGTCCTTCACGTAGATAATGTCGAGCACTTGGTGTTAATATTTTATAATCAATAATACCATGTAAATATAATTCTTCTAAAACAGTCAAAAATGATGGTAGATTAGGAAGTCCAGATTTCGTTTTTTGAAGTATTTCACGATAATACATATTACGAATTATATTTTTGTATTCTACATGTTGATTATTGTTTAATGTATTAATTGTCATTGTTTTGTCCATAATATGATACGATTCAGTTGGACGTAATGAGGTATTATAAAAACGTTCCAAATATTCATTGCGTCTTTTGATATGATCTATTAATAAATGAATATCAGATATTGGAATATTATGGTCTTTTACATAAGTTTTCAATTTCACTAGATTACCATTACTACTTCTAACTTGAAAAGAAGTAATTGGTATTTTATCATGTTTGAAAATATTTAAAAATTCTTCTTTGGTAATTAAATACATGTACTTATACTATTAGTACATGTATTTTCATTGAAAAATATTTAAACTGTCGAAAAATTTACACCTTTGAAGTATCGCTTTGTCACGGTTTCGATCCGTGGACCTTTCGGTTAACAGCCGAATGCTCTTCCAGCTGAGCTAACAAAGCATAAAAGTTTTGAGTTATAGTGATTGATACTTTCTATCTATCGTCCTATGCACCAAATCGCCATTTAAATTTATTGAACACTATAAATTATAAGTAGCTGTTTTTACTTGGAAGGACCAGAAGCACGTCTACGACGTTTACTATTGACTTGTTGAAAATCCGATACATCAGATGATTCGGAAACATTCATAGAATGATCGGTATCATTACTATTTACGTTACGGGTACGACTAATACCACGTGAATTAGGAAGACGAGAAGGCATAGTATTATTAATACGGTGAGTCTCACACATAAGAGGACCTTCTTTAATACCAGATACATCAGAAGCATGGAACTCATGGTTTCCATTTTCAGTATTGATCAAAACAAACTCAACATACTCACCTTGAACAAGATATTTGTATTGTGATGATTCAGCACGAATAGAAGAATAATGAATAAAAATATCTTTATCTTTATTTTCACCTTCATCGCATACAGTAATAAAACCAAAACCTGATTTATTATTAAACCATTTAACACGACCAAGAATACGAGATTCGGAAGAAACAGATGATTTAGAAGACATTATAAAGAACGCGGTGTAAATCGATTATCGATATGATCTATATATTGTATTGTATTTATATTCATTTTTTAAATATATTTCATTATATACATCCGTTTACAACGGATAGACGTAGTGTCAATCGAAGATTTGGTGCATTTGGTTTTGATTGACTGAATTTATCGTTGGTATGAATTCTTCAAGGGCTCGAACTGTTCTTTAAATTATTCACAAATATTAATTTTTTATTTTTATTATTTTATTATTTATATATTTGATATAAAGATTAACTTATGTAGTATATTGGGGTGGGAGTAGTTTGTA
>Ga0114975_10000434_pt1 | contig 31530 bp, 33 predicted proteins | sample S_130626_EF_Meta_FD_87031 | JGI IMG/M metagenome (GOLD analysis project Ga0114975, IMG submission 87031) | Freshwater microbial communities from Lake Simoncouche, Canada to study carbon cycling - S_130626_EF_MetaG | ecosystem: Environmental > Aquatic > Freshwater > Lake | place: Lake...
AAATGCAGCAGCATTGATTATAGCGACAGAGTGGAGTGAGTTTAGAACGCCCGATTTTGAGCGCATGGAAAAAGAGATCAAGCACAAAATCATTTTTGATGGCAGAAACTTATTTGATGTAGCTAAGATGAAAGACTTAGGCTATCATTATGAGAGTATCGGAAGAGCAGACTCTAATACCATCAATAATTAAAGACTCAACACACACAAAAAATTTATGAGTCAGAAAAAAATATTAATAACAGGAGGTGCAGGATTTATAGGTAGTAATTTAATTGAACAGTTATCTAAAAATAAAAATAATCAAATTACAAGTTTAGATTGTTATTTTACTGGTAAAAAAGAAAATCATGTTAGTGGAGTTGAATATGTTGAAGGGTATACTTGGGATATTGAAAATATTTTTACTGGTAGAAAATTTGACCTGATTTTTCATTTTGGGGAATACTCTAGAATAGTTCATTCATTTAATGATATCAGCTTTGTTCTTGAGTCAATTATGAGAGGAACTCCTAAGGTTTTCGAATTTGCTAGAAAATGTTCGTCTAAAATTATCTATTCTGCTTCTTCATCTAAGTTTGGTAACAATGGAGAAGATGAAAATCTTTCCCCATATGCTTGGATGAAGTCAAAGATGGTAGAATTATTAAAGAATTATGGTGCATGGTTTAATTTAAAATTTGAAATTTGTTATTTTTTTAATGTATATGGTGAAAAGCAAATTTATGAAGGTAACTATGCAACAGTAGTTGCCATTTTTGAGAGACTTTATAAAGAAAATAAAAAACTAACCGTTGTTAAACCAGGAACTCAATCTAGGGACTTTACTCATATTAATGATATTGTAAGAGGTGTATTATTAACTGTTAAAAAAAATATGAATTACGAATGGCACTTAAGATCAGGGATTAATGTTTCAATAATAGAACTTGCTGAAAAATTTGGTGAATGGGAATTTATAGATGAAAGGAAAGGAGAGAGATTTACAAGTGAGTTATTTTATTCAGACACAAACAACCAGTTAGGCTGGTATCCATCTGAAAGTTTAGATCAATGGGTTTTGAAGTTTAAAAATTAATTTAAGGAATAAATAATAATCAAATATGAACTCACATAAAATTCCATATGGCAGACATAATATAACAGCTGAAGATATTGAAGAGGTTGTTAAAGTTCTAAAATCAGATTTTTTAACCCAAGGCCCTAATATCAAGTTATTTGAGGAAGCTTTTGCATCTTATGTCGGTGCTAAATATGCTATTGCTGTATCCAATGGAACTGCGGCATTACATCTAAATGCATTGGCATTAAATGTAAAACCCGGGGACAAAGTTATAACTACCCCAATAACCTTTGTGGCTTCTGCAAATTGTATTAGATATTGTGGAGGAGAAGTTGTTTTTGCTGATATAGATCCTGAAACATATTTGTTGGATATTGAAAGTGTAAGAAGCATACTAGTTAATGACTATAAAAAAGAAATTAAAGGAATTATACCGGTTAATTTTGCAGGCAGAGTTGTTGATATGGAGTCATATAGAGAACTGGCTAATGAATTTGGTTGCTGGATAATTGAAGATGCTTGCCATTCTCCTGGAGGTTATTTTTACAATAAGTTAGGAGAAAAAATATTATCTGGATCAGGTAAATATGCAGATCTTTCTATCTTTTCTTTTCATCCTGTGAAACATATTGCAGCTGGAGAGGGCGGCATGATTACTACAAATGATGAAAATCTTTACAATATACTTCTTAATTTAAGAACACATGGTATTCAACAAGAGCCATCCAAAAAACATGAAAATCATGGATTATGGTATTATGAAATGCAAACATTAGGTTTTAATTATAGATTAACTGATTTTCAAGCTGCCTTAGGACTCAGTCAATTAAATAGAGCAGATGAAGGATTAAAAAGGAGAATTAAAATAGCAAATAGATATACTAAAGCATTTAGCAACCTTTCATTTATTAAACAGATTTCTGGAGATATTGAGGGCCATGCTTATCACCTTTATATATTACAGGTTGAAAAGAGGAAAGAATTATTTAATTATTTAAGAGAAAAAAATATTTTTGCCCAAGTACATTATATACCAGCTCACTTAATGCCTTATTATAAGGATTTTGGTTGGAAATTAGGAGATATGCCTTTTGCGGAAAAATATTACGAAAACTGTATTAGTATCCCAATTTTCCCTTCTTTGCTAGATGAAGAACAGGATTTTGTTATCAATACTATAAAGCAATTCTATGCTGACAAATAATATTTGTATTATACCTGCTAGAGGCGGCAGTAAGCGAATTCCAAGAAAAAACATAAAATTATTTTTAGGTAAACCAATTATAGCATACTCAATCGAAGCTGCAATAAATTCTAAAATTTTTGATGAAATTATGGTTTCAACAGATGACATTGAAATTGCAACAATAGCCAAAGAGTATGGTGCCAAAGTGCCATTTTTTAGAAGTGAAAAAAATTCAAACGACTTTTCTACGACATCCGTTGTAATTGAGGAAGTAATATTTGAGTACAAAAAATTTGGGAAATATTTTGATCAAATTTGCTGCTGTTATCCAACCGCGCCATTTATAACACCAGAAAGATTAACACAAGGACTAGAATTATTGGAAAATAACGAAGTTGAATCAGTATTTCCTATAGTTGAATTTGATTATCCTATATTAAGAAGTTTTAAATTGAATGATAGTAAATACTTAGATTATAATTGGCCTGAATATATAAATTCACGATCACAAGACTTGCCTATTTCATATCATGATTCAGGTCAATGGTATTGGATAAAAGCAACTGCTTTCGAGGCATACAGAAATTTATTTACTCCAAAAACAAAAGCAATTCAATTATCAACAACTGAAGTGCAAGATATAGATAATGAAAATGACTGGAATTTAGCAGAATTAAAATTTAGAAAAATTTGGAACTATTGATATTTCAATAATTTATAAAAATTTATAATTACATACAAAAATGAATATTAAACTACTATTAAAAAAAATTAAAATATCTAAGATTAAACAATTCGTATTATATAATATGTATGAAAACGAATACGGTGGAACTGTAGATATAACAGAATATGAAGGGCTTATAAAATTAGCAAGTGAGGCATCAAGACTATACCCTCAATTGAAGATTTTAGAGATTGGAGCACTTTTCGGATTTTCTACTCAAGCTATTTTGGAAGGTTCGCAAAATAGTAAAGTTATAGTAGTTGATAATTTTACTTGGAACCCCATAGGATTGACACCTATTCGACATGAATCAATGTTAAAGAGTAATTTAAACTATTTCATCAGACAAAATAGGGTAGAAATCTACAAAGGGCTTTCATCAGACATCAAACTATTTGACATGACACATGATAATGTTTCAATGGTATTTATTGATGCAGATCATTCTTATGAAGGGGTGCTTTGTGATATTAAGTTTGCTAAGTCAATAAATACTAAAATTATTTGCGGTGATGATTACAGTTTTGCAGGTGTTAAAAAAGCTGTTGATGAAACTTTTGGGGAAAATGTAAAATTTATTGGAGATATGTGGTATGTAAAATTAAATTCTTAATAGAAAATTATAATGATTGTGAATTCCGATTTTAATACTCCCATTCTTTTGCTAGTTTTTAATAGGCCCAGAGAAACTAAATTTTTATTTGAGCATATTAGGGCTATTAGAGCTCCAAAGCTTTTCATTGCATGTGATGGACCAAGAGAAGGGAATGAGGATGATGTTAAAGACATAGCAGACGTTATGTCAATTGTTAAAAACATTGATTGGGAGTGTGAATGCAAATATTTATTTAGGGATAAAAATCTTGGATGTGGCAAAGCTGTATTAAGTGCTTTTACTTGGTTTTTTAGTGAGGTTGAACAAGGAATTATACTTGAAGATGATTGTATACCTAATTTGAGTTTCTTCAAATTTTGCCAAGAAATGTTATTAAGATATGAAAATAGGGATAATATAATGGCTATTTCTGGTACTAATATAATGTCTGATTTTGTAAGTCCTTCTGATTATGTTTATTCAAGTTTTCCTATAATGTGGGGTTGGGCAACCTGGAAAAGAGCTTGGAAAAAGTTTGACTTAGAAATGAAAGATTGGCCTAGCGTTACTGAAAATACTAAGCTTATTACTCATGGAATCTATAAATGGCGAAAACATCCTGTATTTATTGAGTATTTTAAGAATACGTATAAAAAAGTCAACCAAAAGGACCTTGCATGGGATCATCAGTGGATATTTTCTAATTGGCTAAATAATGGTTTGACCGTAATTTCCACAAAAAATTTAATACATAATATTGGCTTTGGTGAAAAATCAAATAGTACAAAAGAAGATAATTTAAAAAGAGAGAATTTGGGTAGCTATTTTTCATACCCACCTTACGTATCTCCTAAAATTGTTGCTGCAAATAGAGATCTCGATTTATATATAAGTAAGAACTGGTTTCAGGCAACTTGGTATTATTATTTTAAGATACTTTTATTAAGAATTAAATTTATTAAAAAAACTTGGTTTTTTATAAAAAATAAAAAGAAGAAATGGAAAAACCAGTTATAGTCTTTTCGGTAAATAATGATTTTATTTCATATTTAATCGTGGCATTGAGGACACTTGGTAGAAACAATGAATATCCAATAGATATTTATATTATTCACTCTGATTTATCAATAAAAAATCAAATATTATTAAAAAAGATTTCCGAAAGTTTTAATTATAATTTAAAGTCAATTAAAATTGATGCTACAATGTTTGATGGTGCACCTGAAATGGGACACTTGAAATTAGAAACATATTTTAGATTAGCAATACCAAATTTTATTCAAGCAAAAAAAGTACTTTACCTAGATTCTGATATATATATTAATGGCAATATAAAAGAAATTTTTGAAATTAATTTAAATGATTTTGCTATTGCCGCTGTTATAGATCCTGGCTTTCAACCATTAGAAAAACTTAATATGAGTGCTTCAGCTACTTACTTTAACGCGGGTGTTTTATTGATGAATTTGGAATATTGGCAAAGAAATAATTTATCAAAAGTTATAATTGAATTTGTAATTAATAATATCGATAAACTATCATATGCTGATCAATGTGCACTTAACGCAATCATTAATGGAAAATATTATGCTTTAAAGAATATATATAACTTTCAATCTGGACATATTATAAATGCTGATAGTGACGAATTAGAAGAAATGAAAAATTCAAAAATTATCCATTTTACTGGGTCATTTAAGCCAACTCACTTTTTAAATAAACATCCATTTAAAAGAGAATATATGAAAGAATTTAAAAATACACCTGATTATCTTAAATTCAAATTTATGAACTATGTTAGAATTTTTCTCAAGAATATATATTTAGAATCTTTGCCATCTTTGGCAAGGAAATATGGTTTAATTAAATAAATGTTATTATGAATTATAAATGTTTAACTAATAATAATTTTATTTTTAATGAATTCAGGTTAGAATCAATAAGGGCTGTGGATATTGAAAGTATTAGAAATTGGCGTAATGCTCAGTTAGATGTTTTACGTCAAGAAAAAGTCATAACAAAAAAAGAACAAATTAAATATTTTAATGATCTTATCTGGCCAGAAACATTTAAAGATGAACCACGGAATATATTATTTTCATTTTTCCGAAATAATGAATTAATTGGTTATGGAGGCCTTGTGCATATTTCTTGGAAAGATAGGAGAGCAGAGATTTCATTTTTGATTAATCCAGATAATTTGTCAGATGAAGACTATTGTTTGTTTTTCAGTTCATATTTGACTCTTATTAAGTCTGTTGCATTTGATTATCTTAAATTCAATAGATTATTCACTGAAACATTTAATATAAGGCAATTTCATATTTCAATTTTAGAGTCTAATGGTTTCATTATAGAGGGTGTATTGAAAGATCATGTAATTATAAATGGCAAATATGTTGATTCTATTTTTCATGGATGTTTAAACAAATAATATAATGAAGAAATTTTTCGTTAGTGGTGGGGCTGGTGTTATAGGTCTAGAATTAGTTCCTATACTTTTAAAGCAGGGTCACCAAGTTATAGTAGGTGATTTGAAAAACCGTCCACTATCTTTTCCTAAGGAAGTTATATATATACAAGGGGATCTCAATGATTTAAATAAACATGATCTGGAAAATTTCGCACCTGAAATTTTTATACATTTGGCTGCTACGTTTGAAAGAAGTACTGAATCTTATGAATTTTGGAAAGAAAACTTTAAACATAATGTTTTATTAAGCCATCATCTCATGAGCTTAATGAAAGAACAAAAAACACTAGAAAGAGTAGTTTTTGCATCTAGTTATTTAATTTATGATCCAAATCTTTATCAATTTAATGAACCTTCAATTAATGCTACCTATTTAAATGAAGATTGCCAAGTACAACCTAGAAATTTAACGGGTATGGCAAAATTTTCACATGAAATGGAATTAAATTTTTTAGAGAAATTTAAATCAAATCAATTTTCTTCAGTTTGTGTCAGAATTTTCAGAGGATATGGTTTAAATTCAAGATGTGTAATTTCTAGGTGGGTTAGATCTTTATTGAATGAAGAAGAAATTCAAATTTTTAGACCTGAAGGGCTATTTGATTATATTTTTGCTCGTGATACAGCCGAGGGATTAGTAAAAATAGCTTTTTGTGATTCACTTTCGGGCATTGTAAATTTAGGAACTGGACGACCAAGAAAAGTTAAGGATGTCATTGATATCCTTCGACTATATTTTCCAAATATGAAATACAAGGAAGTTGAGTCAGATATTTTATATGAAGCCTCAGCTGCGGATATGACTAAACTTAAAGAGCATATAAACTGGAGCCCTGTGTTAGACTTAGAAAATACTATACCTGAAATAATAGAACATGAAAAAATATCTATTAGTTCAACTTCTAATTCGAAACTGAACATGAAACTTAATATTCTTATAAGCAGCGCTTCAAAAAAGATCTCATTAGTAAATGCAATGAAAAAAGCAGCAAATAAGTGTAATATCAGTGCTAAAATTATAGCAGGAGATTCGTCTTCGGACGCTCTTTCTTTTTACATTGCTGATGATTTTTGGCAAATGCCTTATACTAATGATAATAATCTACAAGAAATTATAACAGAATGCATTAAAAGAGAAATTGACATAATTCTTCCAACTAGAGATGGCGAACTTATTTTTTGGGCTAGTAATGCTGACAAATTTAGAGAGAACAATATCTTTGTTATTATATCTCCGTTAGAATCAATCAATAATTGTTTAGATAAAAAAGCTTTTTCTGATTTTGGTTTTACCAATAATCTACCATTTATTCCTTCAGCTTTTGACATTAACGAAATCAATTCAACCCTATTCGTAGTAAAAGAAAGGTTTGGCGCTGGATCAAAATCTATTGGAATTGGATTAGATAAAAGTAATGCACTTATTCATGCTTCTAACCTTGAAAATCCAATTTTTCAACCCTTAATAGATGGGACTGAAATTAGTGTTGATGCATGGCTTGATAAAAACTTTAAAGTAAAAGGTATAATCTTACGTAAGAGAGTTAAGGTAGTTGACGGGGAATCATTGATTACTACAACTTTTTCTAATATTAAATTAGAAAAAGAAATTGTTGAAATATTAGAAAAACTTAAATTGTTAGGGCCAATTGTGTTGCAAGCTATAATTGATGCAAATGAAGGAATTCATATTATTGAGTGCAACACTCGTTTTGGTGGTGCATCAACTACTGGAATTGCAGCAGGAGTTGATAGTTTTTTTTGGTCAATATTAGAAGCAAAAAATATTGAAGTAGAAAAATATCCATTTATTCGTTCTTCTAAAGAAATTCGTCAAATTAGATTAACGTCTGATTATTTATCTTATGATACTAATTTTTGATTTGGATGATACTCTTTATTCTGAGATAGAATATGTAAGAAGTGGATTTTTAGCAGTTGCTAATGAATTAAATCACCTATTCAGTTGGCCAGTTACTGAATCATTTAACTTTATGTTAAAAACACTTGATGAAAAAGGTAGAGGAGCAGTTTTTAATGATTTACTTCAATATAATGGTAAACTTTCAAAAAAAAATGTAAAACACTGTATAAATAAATACAGACATCATAAACCAAATATTTTTTTAACAGAAGATGTCATATCTGTAATTAAATATTTCCCTTGCAATAAATATATTGTTACTGATGGACATAAAATTGCTCAAGGAAATAAAGTCGAGGCATTACGAATATCTTCATTTTTTAAAAAAGTTTATATCACACATAGATATGGAATAAATAATTCTAAACCCTCTGTACATTGTTTTGATTTAATTCGGAAAAGAGAAAAATGTGAGTGGTCGGAAATGTGTTATATTGGAGATAATCCAAATAAGGATTTTGTTAATCTAAAGCCACTTGGGGTTCATACTATTCGAATAAAAACGGCTATTTATGATTCTTTTGATATAGCTGAACACTTAGAAGCAGATAGTGTAATTTCGAATTTATCTGAAATTAAAGCATTAAATTTTTTACTAAAATAATATAGAAAAATATGATTGCAAACCCATTTATTACAATTGCAAAAAGAAAAATAGGATTAGATTTTCCTCCATATATAATTGCTGAAATGTCGGCAAACCATAATGGAGATATAGAAAATGCATATAAAATTATTTTAAGTGCAAAGAAATCAGGTGTAGATGCAGTTAAAATGCAAACATATACACCAGATACTATAACGCTAAATGTAGACAATGAAGAATTTCGTGTTGAAGGTGGGTTATGGGATGGAAGGAACCTATACGAACTATACAAAGAAGCACATACTCCATTTGAATGGCACAAACCAATATTCGAATTTGCAAGAAAAAATGATATGGTATTGTTTAGCACCCCATTTGATCATACAGCCGTTGATTTGTTAGAAGATTTGAATACACCTGCTTACAAAATCGCATCCTTTGAATTAGTAGATCTGCCACTTATTAGATATGTAGCAAGTACAAAAAAGCCAATGATTATTTCCACAGGAATGGCAAGTATTGATGAGATTCATGAGGCTGTAGAAGCTGCCAATAATGCAGGATGTAGAGAAATTGCAATATTACGAACAGTATCAGGTTATCCAGCTCCTGCAATTGATTATAATCTTAATACAATACCAGATATGATGAATCGATTTGGGTTGGTAACTGGTTTGTCAGACCATACAATTGATAATATTACTGCATATTCAAGTATTGCACTAGGTGCTCGTATAATTGAAAAGCATTTTACATTAAATAGAAATGGTGGAGGTCCGGATGATAAATTCTCTTTAGAACAAGATGAGTTTGGCGCACTTTGTCAAGGAGCATTAACTTCTTGGCAATCTTTAGGAAGAATAAATTATAGTCATAAAGAAAGTGAAAAGGGTAGTTTGAAATTTAGAAGATCATTATACTTTATAAAAGAAATGCATGCAGGAGATATTATTACTCCTTCTTGCATTAAAAGTGTTAGACCCGGTTTTGGCTTAGCACCTAATAATTTTGATCAAATTATTGGAAAACGTCTTAATTCAAATGTTTCTTATGGCACCCCTGTAAGCTGGTCAATGATTGAAAACTAAATCTTATGAATCCATTTGAAATAAAGCAAGTATTAGATAACTATGTTTATAGAGGCTATAATTTTGTCTCCAATATTTTCTTTTATTTTAAGTTTCAATTAAAATCATTAATAAAAGAAAATTCAAAGTATAAGGATTTACATAAAAACGATAGATGTTTTATCTTAGCAACCGGACCTTCTATAAGCAAGCTTGAAAGTTATCAAATTGATTTATTAAAAAAAGAGCTAGTTTTGGCTGTTAACTCGTTTTATAAAATTGATTTAACAGAAAGCATAACCCCCGACTACTATATACTTCTTGATGATTTATATTGGAAAGATTGGAGCTATGTTTTTAGTGATATAGAAAAAAAGTATAATACAAAAGCGCCGGTTTTTATAACAGATTATCGATGCAAGGCTTTTTTAAATAGCTATAATAAAAAATTAAATAGTATATTTCTTTATGCAAAAAAATATCCTGTAGATTATATTAACAGTGATTTAAGTAAAAATATGTTTATTGGGATGAATGTAGTGGCAACTTCAATTTTGAGTGCAATTTATTTTGGAGTTAAAGAAATATATTTGATTGGAGCTGATTATAATGCTTTTTGTAGTCAAGGTAAAGGTCATGCATATAACGATGATGATGAGCTCTCCCAAACAGATTATAATTTAGCATTTTATTTAAAATTTTATGCAATCGGTACAGAATTTCATTATCTCATTGCAAAATATGCAAAAGAAAGTGGGGTAAGGATTATTAATTTGAACCCTAATTCTTTATTAGACGCTTATCCCAAAATTCCGTTGAATGAAATTCTTGGCTAGATTTTACGGTTTAAAATTTCAATCTAAATTAGAGAGAAATAAAAAATTATACGATATATTATTTCTATCGGCGTATTTTATTCTTTATGTTTTACAACTTAAATCAACAATTATATTATCTTATGTAGTTGCATTAATTTATGCGTTTATCTTTTTGAAGGGCATTAAAACCTCTAAGCTACTATTTCAGATTTATTTTATAGTAGCAGGGCTTTTTTTATTATCAATAATTAATTTTAATCATAGTTTCACACCGATATTCCATTTTATTTTCCTGCCAATTATTTTATTGATAGCAGAATATTTTTCTAAAAAACAATTAGTCGATTTATACCAAATTTTTAGAGCTTTTCAATATCAGAATATTTTTTTTGTTACTTTAGGTTTATTGTATAATTATAATGAAATAGATCCAATAGGTTCAATAATTCCATGGGTTAGCAGAAATGGAATAACCTCTGTTTTGATTGTTTGTCAAATAATTTTTTCTTTTGTGACATATCTGCATATTAAAAAATTTCCGATAATTTCTTCATTGCTTGTAGTTGTTATATCATTTTATGGATTAGGTCGGGGCTCAATTATCGTTTCAATTCTATTACTTTTATTTGGAATTTTTCTGAATATTTACACCTCAAAAAATAATTTGCTAAAAATTAGTTCGCTAATTGTTGTTTTTGTGCTTGCTATTTATTTCAGTTCTGATTCTGAAACCATTTTATTGGTTGAAAATATTGAGGAGGGTCTGAGTCAAACCCAATTTGGACAAGGCTATACTGATGAAGCTAGAACAAGTATTAATAATGAATATATTTCAAATCTAGATCCTTGGAAGTTCCTTTTTGGCTCTAGTTATAAAAATACTTTAATTGAAATATATTTTGGGGGTAATCCACATAATTCGTTTATTAGATTACATTCTTATTATGGAATGTTTGGAATTATTGTTTTATTTATCTTAGTTATTTCAATTTTATTTGCTAAAAGGAACACATTTGAAAAATTTGTTTTATTTGTTTTATTATTATTATTATTATTTCGTGCCTATACTGAGCCAATTTTATTTCCTTCTTCTTTAGACTTGTTTTTTTTAATGATGATAATATTATTTTTCAGAAAAAAGCATTTTTTAATCCAAGAAAAAAAATCAACACATAATAGCTATGTTAATTAATTTGCTAATTTCTAAGTTTTTTAAAAAGATAAGATTAAGCGCAATTAAAAATTCGATTATTCACAAATCATCAAAAGTGGAATCTGGGTCATTATTTTATAATTCAGATATGGGGAAATATAGTTATTGTGGTTATGATTGCGAAATTATTAATGCCAAAATTGGCAATTTTACATCAATTGCAAATAATGTAGTAATTGGTGGTGCAAATCATGCAATGGATTGGGTTGGTATGTCTCCAGTTTTTTATGAAGGGAGGGATAGTATTACGAAAAAATTTAGTAAATTCAAACTGAATGACCCTAAAGTGTGTCATATTGGAAATGATGTATGGATTGGCAGATCATCTATAGTTCTCTCAGGAGTAACTATCTCTGATGGAGCTGTTATCGGTGCAGGTTCTGTTGTAACTAAAGATGTTCCTTCTTATGCAATTGTAGCTGGTAATCCTGCAAAGTTTATCCGTAATAGATTTGATGATGAGACAATTAGCAAATTAATTAAAATAAGTTGGTGGTCTTTTTCAGATTCAAAATTACAAAGTATTGCTCATACGTATAATGATATTAATCTTTTCATAAATACTGTAAATAATTTGAATAGTTAATTTTTAATTAATTAAAAAAGTGAAATATGTCAATCTAATTAATAATGATTAAAATTTATCAGATAATTTTTTGACCCAAAATAAATTATTTTCTTATTTCAAACTAAAGTCTACTATGTCATCATACGAATATATTTTTCTAAAAAGTGCGTTTTCATTTGATAATCCCTTTATAACTACAGATGAAGTTATAGATTGGGTTGATCAACAAAATAAACAAGTTTTAGTTAAAATAAATAAAATACCATTTTCTGAACTTAATTTTTGGCAATTTGATTATGATTCTAATAGATTACATCATAATACTGGGAAATTTTTTTCAATCGATGGAATAAGAGTAAATACAAATTGGGGAAATGTAAAAACTTGGGATCAACCAATAATTAATCAACCTGAAATTGGTTATTTGGGATTTATTACTAAAGAATTTAATGGCGTTTTACATTTTCTATTACAGGCTAAAATTGAGCCTGGGAATATCAATTACGTACAATTATCTCCTACATTGCAAGCAACTAAAAGTAATTATACCCAAGCCCATCAAGGTAAATCACCTGCATATTTAGATTATTTTGTTAATGCCAATGCAAGTCAAATTATACTAGATCAATTACAATCTGAACAGGGTGCCAGATTTTTAAGAAAAAGAAATAGAAATATTATAATAAAAATCGAGGAAGAAGTAAATTTATTAGAAAATTTTGTTTGGTTAACACTTGCACAAATAAAAAAATTAATGAAAGTTGATAACTTAGTTAATATGGACACTAGAACAGTTATATCTGGAATTCCATATGGAACTTATTCAGACTTCCAAATTGACTTACTTCCCTTTCCAGATATACACCAATTATCTGACTCTATTGAAGCTAAAATGCTTAAATCAATGCTTTCATCCAACACGCCGGTAAATAGCTTTGATAGTATTATCAAATTTATGACACGTCATAAATGTTTTTTTGAATTGGACATACAAAAAATTTCACTTAACAAAATTAATAATTGGTTTATTAATGAATATTCTATTGAACATATTGAGAATAAATTTTTTAAAATAATCGCAGTAGAGGTAAAAATTGGAAATAGAGAAGTTAGTAGTTGGACACAGCCAATGATTGAGCCTTCGCAAGAAGGAATATGCGCATTTGTTTGTAAAGAAATTGGTGGAGTTTTACATTTCGCAGTACAAGCAAAATTAGAATGTGGAAATTTTGATATTATTGAATTTGCACCTACAGTTCAATGTTTAACAGGAAATTATAGAAATTACAATTCTTCTGATGTTCCGTATCTAGATTATGTTCTTAATATTGAAAAAAATAAAATTATTTTAGATAATTTACAATCTGAAGAAGGTGGTCGATTTTATAAAGAACAAAATCGAAATATGATAGTAATTGGAGGTGACGAAATTTCAGAAAATCTCCCTGAAAATTTTATTTGGATGACTTTGAATCAATTAAATGCATTTATAAAATTCAATAATTATTTAAACATCCAAGCTAGAAGTTTATTAGCAGCTATATCATTTACTTAAATGTATAAGAAAATCAATATCGGTATACTTGGTTGTGCAAATATTGCTCAGCGCTATATCATTCCATCAATTTGTAAGAATAATTTATATCAATTGGTTGGCATCGCAAGTAGATCAATAAAAAAAGCAGATTCATTTGGTGACATTTTTCATACAAAGGCTTACTATAGTTATGAATCTTTATTTGAGTTAAATCTCGATGCCATCTATATTCCATTACCAAATGGTTTGCACTACGAATGGGTTAAAAAAGCACTAAGCAAAAACATTCACGTTTTAGTAGAAAAATCTTTGGCATGCAATATTGCCGAAGTTGAGGAACTAAATTTAATAGCAAAAAACAAAGGTTTAGTGTTAATGGAAAACTTTCAATTCAGATTTCATAAACAACTTAAATTTATTCAAGGTGTAATTGAACAGGGGAAACTTGGTGAAATAAAGTTGTTGCGATCAAGTTTTGGCTTCCCCCCTTTTGTGGATAATGATAACATCCGTTATCAAAAAGCGATCGGTGGAGGTGCTTTGCTAGATACTGGAGCATACACTATAAAAATAGCACAAATATTTCTTGGTTCTGAGATTTATATTGAAGGTGCAAGTTTAGATATACCTTTAGATAAAGAAGTAGATATTTCAGGAAGTGCATATATTAAACAAAAAAATAGTAATGTTACGGCTCAAATTGCATTTGGCTTCGATCATTTTTACCAAAATTCTTTTGAGATATGGGGGAATAAGGGAAAGCTGACTGCGAGTAGAATTTTTACAGCAGGACCAGGAATAAAAGCCACTGTAAGAATAGAATGTAGTAATGGTACTGATATTTTACACGAATTTGAGGATGATCATTTTCATAATATGTTGAATCATTTTAGTGAATTAATACATACTGGAAATGGTCTTGAAAACGAATATAATCAAAATGTAAATCAAGCACGATTAATTGCAGAAATATTTGAAAAATCAAATATTTGACAGTAGTTATATGCTAATCATTTTAACATATTTAAAAGCTATTTTTTTTGATAATTACGGTTAAAACACAATAATAATCATTTAGCAATTATATATTTAAGATTTCGATTGAAAAAATATTTATATGAAAATAGTAGTAATTGGTGTTGGATTCTTGGGAAGTAAAATAATTAATTATTTTTCTGATTTTTGTGATGTAGTTGGAGCAGATAATTATCCTCATCAAAATAAATTAGTTAAAAATCTAGATGCTACAGATTCTACACAAGTAAAAGATTTTTTAATATCAGAAATGCCAGATATTGTAATTAATACAGTTGCACTTTCAAGCTATTTTACTTGCGAAAACAATCCAGAACTTTGTAAAAAGTTAAACTATGATACTGCTGTGAATATAGCCGATGCATGTAGAGAAATTAATGCAAAAATGATTTTTATATCTTCATCATATGTATTCAATGGAGATAAAGGGGATTATACGGAAATAGATATTCCGAATTCAACACATGAATACGGAAAGTCTAAGGTAAGAGCTGAAAATAAAGTTCTGGAACTTAATAATTCTATAGTCATAAGGACAGAGCCTTTGTATGGTTTTAACCAAGAGAAGAGACAAGTAACAGTCGGAACAAATACTTTTCAGGATTATGCTAAAGTTGGATATCCAGATTTATTAAGATGTCCAGTCTTTGTTGATGATATTCCAAAAATCATTTTTGAATTAATTAATAAAAATCAGTGTGGGATATTTCATATCGCTAGTACTAAAAAAATCACATGGATAAACTTTTTAACAAATGTAGCATCAATTATTAGTGCTCAAGAAAAAGTAATAATGGTTGATAACTCAGACTGGATATTAAGACCACCACATGACTCGAGTCTTAATATTTCAAAAATTACCTCCTTGGGAATTTCAACAACCTCGTTTATTGATGCCCTAAATTCAATCCGAGTGGCAGTAAATAATTATAGTAATTAAAATCAAAATAATCTCAAAAGTAAACAAATTTATTCTAACATAGAATTTTAACTGTATCAATCCTAAACAAAATAAATATGAAATCAATTAAAAATTGTCGATCTTGTAATTCTTCAAATATTGAAGTCGTTTTTGACCTTGGTGAGCAGGTCCTGACTGGTGTCTTTCGTTCAGATTCTCTTGACGATATAAGTTCTAGTCCCGTTGCGCTTGTGGCATGTAATTCTTGCCGGTTGGTGCAAATGAAATATTCATATTCTTTGACTGAAATGTACAATGATGGTTATGGATATCAGTCAGGCCTTACAACCTATATGAGTCAACATCTTAAAGGTATCCTCAGCTTTGCGAGCGATCTTGTAAATTTGCAAAAAGATGATAATATTTTAGATATTGGTTGTAATGATGGAACTCTTTTAAACCATTATCCAAAAGATTTTTATAATTTGATAGGAATTGATCCGGTTGCTAAAAAATATCTTGATAGATATCCAAAAAATGCCAAAGTAGTTACAGATTTCTTTACAAAGGAGAGTTATTTTTCAGTGACTTCAAATAAAGCTAAAATTGTAACTTCTATATCTATGTTCTACGATCTAGAGGAACCTGTAAAATTTGCAAAAGGTATTGCAAGTGTTTTATCAGATGATGGAGTTTGGGTTTTTGAACAAAGTTATCTTCCAGCAATGTTACGAACTAACTCATATGATACGATCTGCCACGAGCACTACGAGTTTTATTCTCTAACTGCGATTCAACATATACTTGATCAGGCTGGAATGATAATTATTGATGCATCCCAAAACGAAGTAAATGGTGGTAGTGTAAGGTTGGCTGCTGTTCATAAGAATAGCAAACTTGCTAGTAAGGTTTCACCTGAGGCTTTATGGCTAATGGAGCAAGAAAAAAATCATGATATTTTTTCTAATCAACCCTGGGTAGATTTTCAGAAAAATGTAGATCGACATAAATTAGATTTGATAAATCTTCTTACAGAGCTAAAAAAATCAGGAAAGACGGTTATCGGTTATGGAGCATCAACTAAGGGTAATGTAATCTTACAATACTGTGGCATTGGTATTGATCTTCTGCCTGTTATTGGTGACATCACTCCTTCTAAAGATGGCGTATTTACTCCTGGCTCAAAAATACCTGTTGTATCGATGGAGAAAGCTAAAGCGATGAAACCAGATTACTTTTTGGTTTTACCATGGGGTTTTAGATCTGATATTCTTTTGAGAGAAAAGGAAACAATTGCTAATGGAACCAAATTTATTTTCCCATTACCATTTGTTGAAATAGTAAGTTAATGATAAACAATAAAATTTCCTCTAGCAATGTGGACTTACTATTAAGCATTGTTGTCATATCATATAACCATGAAAAATATATTAGAAAGTGCTTAGATAGTATTTTGATGCAAGTTGTAGATTTTTCTTTTGAAATAATTGTGGGTGATGATTGTTCAACCGACCAAACTGCACAAATAATTACTGAGTATCAAGTTAAGTATCCTGATATAATTAAGCCAAACTTAAGATCTATTAATGTAGGTGCAACCAAAAATCAATATGATTGTTTCTTAAGATGCACTGGTAATTATATTGCTATTTTAGATGGAGATGACTTTTGGACGGATAAACAAAAATTAAAAATTCAAATAGATTTCCTAAAGAATAATGAATCATTCATAGCATGTACACAACGTTATAGTGTAGTAGATGAAAATGATAATGTTACTCAAGAAGTTTTCTACGGACCAGGAAGGCCAGAAAGTGGCGAATACACATTAAATGATTTTCAGAAATATATTTACTATGGACATCCGGGCACGTTAGTCTTTAAAAACATTTTTCTTGAACCAAAGCATGATTATTCTATTATACATAAAGCTGATAGATGGATATGTGATATAACTCTTGGTCTAATTTTGACTTGCCTTGGAAGAATTTATGTTTCTGATGATAATATGACAAGTTACAGGCGTTTTCAAAAAAAGGGAGGCACGAATTTTTGTTCTAGTATTTTAGGAAAAAATAGCACAATTGAAAGAATAGTTTTTCTTAAAAAGCTTGAAGATTATTGTAAAGATGAAATGAATATCGAAGTAAAACACGAAGATAGGATGCCTTATCTTGTTTGGGAGTGTTTACTGTATGTACTTAGATTCCCAACGTCGACTAATTGGGAAATCCTAAAAAAAACCTATAGGATGTCTATAGATAAAAAGCAAGTGTTTAAATATATCCTACTTAAGTTACCAATGTTGCCAATCCTTACAGCTAGACAAATAAAAAAGATAATAAGTGCAAGTTTCAGTTAACAAGAAAAAGAAGTATAGGTTTAGCGCTTCTTTGACTTATTTAATCAAAATCTATAATTTTCCATTGATCACAATTAATTTACAATTTTTCTAAACGTATCAAAAAATGAGCAACAATTATAAAATTTGTTCAAAGACTATTATGGACACTAGTGACCCAAATATAATTTTTGATGTTAATGGGATCTCTGATTATTATTATAATTTTCAAAATAATATTTTACCCAATTGGCATACTGATGAAAGAGGTTATGTTGAGTTGATGCAAATAGCTAAAAAAATTAAAAAAGATGGAAAGTCCAGAGATTTTGATTGTATTATAGGATTAAGCGGAGGTTTAGATAGTTCATATGTTGCTTACGTAGCTAAGGAAATAATGGGCCTTAGACCACTACTATTTCATGTTGACGCAGGCTGGAATACTGATAAAGCTGTAGGTAATATTGAAAAACTATGTAATGGTTTAGGTTTAGATTTATTTACTGAAGTTATTAATTGGGAGGAGATGAAAGATCTACAAGTTGCATTTCTTAAATCTCAGATTGCTGATCAAGATCTTCCCCAAGACTATGCCTTTTTTTCAGGATTATACAAATTTGCAAAAAAGAATAAAATTAAATATGTATTGACTGGGGGTAATTTTTCTACGGAATGTTGCAGAGAACCAGAAGAGTGGGGCGGTTTCCCAGGTATTGACACTTTATTAGTTAAAGATATTCATTATAAATTTGGTAAAAGAACTTTGAAAACATTTCCTTTGGTTGATATCCTTTCTTATAAATTATATTATAGATACGTTTTAGGAATGCAAGTTTTTAAACCTTTAAATCTCTTGCCTTATATTAAATCAGATGCCGAAAAATTATTAATAAATAAATTTGGTTGGGAACCCTTTCAACATAAACACCATGAGTCACGTTTTACTAGATTTTACGAAGATTTTTGGCTACCACGTAAATTTGGTTATGAAAAAAGACGTGCACATTTTTCCAGTCTAATCTTGACAAACCAAATGACTCGCGATGAGGCATTACTCCGTATTTCTAAACCTGAATTATCAGAAGAATTTCTACAAAAAGAGTTTGATTATGTAGCTGACAAATTAGATCTTACTCAAGCTGAGTTACAAGAAATCTTTGATGGTGAAAATAAAACGTTTCATGATTACCAAAATAAAATCAAATTGATAGGATTAGGTGCTCGAATGATGCAAAAACTAGGACTTGAAAAACGTCTTTTTAGATGATAACACTAATAGATTATGGTGTTGGAAATATATTTGCATTTCAAAATGTCTATAAAAGACTAAATATTCCCACCAAGATTGCAAAAACGCAACAAGATTTGGCTGATGCTAAAAAACTGATTTTACCAGGAGTTGGATCATTTGATTATGCAATGTCTCAGTTGAATGCTTCAGGTATGCGTGAAAAATTAGATGAGCTAGTGCTTGAGAAAAAAGTTCCAGTTATAGGTATTTGTGTAGGAATGCAGATGATGGGTAACAGGAGCGATGAAGGTAAATTAGAAGGCTTGAAATGGATTGATTCGGAGATTTTAAAATTTGATGAAAACTTAATTCAACAACGCACTAAACTTCCGCACATGGGCTGGAATGATGTAGCTCCAATTAACAACCATCCACTCTTTATTGGATTAGAAAAAGATGCTATTTTTTATTTTTTGCATAGTTTTTATTTCAGATGTAAAAACGAAACAGAAAGTATAGCTGTTTCTAATTATGGAATATTTTTTTCCTCTGCAGTACATCGGGAAAATATTTATGGAATTCAATTTCATCCTGAGAAAAGTCATCAGTATGGTGAGAAATTATTGCACAACTTTGCAAATCTCTAATAATGTTACGTCCTAGAATAATACCAAGTTTATTGCTTCATGACAAGGGCTTAGTAAAAACAGTTAACTTTAGATCCCCAAAATATATTGGTGATCCTATTAATGCTGTTCGAATATTTAATGAAAAAGAGGTCGATGAATTAGCCTTTTTTGATATTGATGCCACAGTTCTTAATCAAGAACCAGATTATATTTTAATTGAAAAACTAGCTAATCAGTCAAGAATGCCATTGTGTTACGGGGGTGGTGTAAAGACAGTTGAACAAGCTCAGAAAATATTTGGTTTAGGAATAGAAAAAATTGCCTTAAGTAGTGCAGTGATTCAATATCCTCAATTGGTTAATCAAATAGCTAATCGAGTAGGTTCGCAAAGTGTAATAGTAGTATTAGATATTAAAAAAAAGTTATTGGGTGGTTATGAGATTTATACTCATAATGGAAAAAAAGCTACAGGAATAAATCCAATAAATTTTGCTAAAGAGGTTGAAGATCTAGGTGCAGGTGAAATAATAATCAATTCAATTGATCAAGATGGAGTAATGAAGGGATATGATTTGAATTTGATTGATAAAATAGCTGAAACAATTTCAATTCCAATGACTGTTTTAGGAGGTGCAGGATCAATTGATGATATAGAAAAGGTAATTGAAAAGCACGGTGTGATAGGTGTAGCAGCAGGAAGTCTTTTTGTTTTCAAAGGCACCTATAAAGCAGTTTTGATAAATTACCCAACTCAAATAGAAAAAAATAAAGTTTTTAAAATTAACAAAAGTGGAAATACAAAATAAAATTCTCCTTATTACTGGAGGCACAGGATCATTTGGAAATGCAGTATTGCATCGCTTTTTGATCACTGATCATTTTAAGGAAATTCGAATTTTTTCTCGAGATGAGAAAAAGCAGGATGATATGCGTAATCAATTAAAGAATCCTAAGTTGAAATTTTTCATTGGAGATGTTAGAGATTATGAAAGTGTTGAGCCAGCAACACGAGGTGTTGATTATATTTTTCATGCTGCAGCTTTAAAGCAAGTTCCTTCTTGTGAGTTTTTTCCAATGCAGGCTGTTAAAACGAATGTAGAAGGTACTCAAAATGTTATTCGTGCAGCAGGTTTTAATGGAGTAAAAAAAGTTATTTGTCTTAGTACAGATAAAGCGGCTTATCCAATTAATGCTATGGGCATATCAAAGGCAATGATGGAAAAAGTAGCAATTGCAGAGTCTAGAAATTTACAAAATACTATCGTTTGCTTAACACGTTATGGTAACGTGATGGCATCAAGAGGATCTGTTATACCACTTTTTATCAATCAAATTAAGAATGGGATTCCATTAACAATTACAGATCCTAATATGACTCGCTTTTTAATGAGTTTAAATGATGCGGTAGAGTTGGTATTATTTGCTTTCGAGAATGGAAATCAAGGTGACTTATTTGTTAATAAAGCTCCTGCTGCAACAATTGGAGATTTAGCTCAAGCAATAAAGGAGTTGGCTAAAGTTGATAATGAATTAAGGTCATTGGTACACGTCATGGCGAAAAATTATATGAAACGCTATGTACAAGAGAGGAAATGGCTAAAGCTGAGGACATGGGGGATTTCTATCGCGTTCCTGCAGATAATCGTGATTTGAATTATTCAATCTATTTTTCGGAAGGGGAGAAAAATTTGGCTAAAATTGAAGATTATCACTCACATAATACAGAAAGATTAAATGTGGATGAAGTAAAAAAACTAATTTCAAAATTGGCAATTGTTAGAAGAGAATTTTTCGGCGAAGAAGTCGATGAATTTATGGTATAATCAGTATTTATCAGACTCAAATTATATAATTTCGAATGATTAAGGTAGGAATAACTGGGAGCCAAGGTTTTGTAGGATATCATTTATATCAAACATTAAATTTATCTAAAGATGAATTCTCTTTAATAAATTTTGAAAGAAGCTACTTTGAAGATTTTCAAAACCTAGATTCATTTGTTGCCTCATGTGATGTAATTATTCATTTGGCAGCAATGAACCGTCATAACGACTCAGAATTAATTTACCATACTAATATTTCATTAGTTGATAAACTTATTGTTTCATTAGAAAGAACTGCTAGCAAAGCACATTTAATTATCTCCTCCTCTACTCAAGAAGAGCGCGATAACTCTTACGGTAAGTCCAAAAAAGAGGGTAGATTATTACTTTCCAATTGGGCTAACCAGAGTGGCGGAAGTTTAACAGGATTGATCATACCGAATGTATTCGGCCCATTTGGTCATCCCAATTACAACTCGGTAATTGCTACTTTTTGTCATCAAATATCTAGGAATGAAACTCCACAAATCGATGTTGATGGTCAGCTAAAATTAATTTATGTAGGAGATTTAGTTGAACAGATCATTCATGTAATCCGTACTAATGATAATACACATGAATTAGTAATACCACATACTACTGAAGCTAAAGTTTCTGAAATATCGACATTATTGGAATATTTTCGAAAGTCTTACCAAGAAAAGGGGGAGATACCTAAACTTCAAAACGATTTTGAGCTCAAGCTTTTCAATACCTACCGTTGCTACATGGATATTGGCTCTTATTTCCCTAAAAAATTTGTACAACATTCAGATGACAGAGGTTCTTTTGTTGAAATTGCAAGATTGGGTATCTCAGGACAAACTTCATTTTCTACATCCAAACCAGGGATAACAAGAGGCAATCATTTTCACACTAGAAAAATTGAACGTTTTGCAGTTATAAAAGGAAAGGCATTAATTCAGTTAAGAAGAAATGGCACAAACGAATTACACGATTTTTACTTAGATGGAGATATACCAGCCTATGTGGATATGCCAATATGGTACACACACAATATAAAAAATATAGGGGAAGATACCCTTTATACGATCTTTTGGATTAATGAACCTTTTGATACAAATGATCCTGATACTTACTTTGAAATAGTTTAATTATGAAAAAAATAAAAGTACTTACAGTTGTCGGTACACGTCCAGAAATTATACGGTTATCACGTGTTATGGCTGCTCTTGATACCAGCCTTGCAATTGAACATATTATTGTTCATACAGGCCAAAATTATGATTATGAATTAAATCAAATTTTCTTTGATGATTTAGGAATACGTAAACCGGACTATTTTTTAAATGCTGCTGGTGCAACAGCTACGGAAACTATTGGAAATATTTTAATAAAAATAGATCCATTATTAGAGAAATTATGTCCAGATGCGTTTTTGGTTTTAGGCGATACCAACAGTTGTTTATGTGCTATCCCCGCTAAAAAACGTCACATACCTATTTTTCACATGGAAGCGGGTAATAGGTGTTTTGATCAACGTGTGCCTGAGGAAACCAATAGAAAAATTGTTGATCATATTTCGGATATTAATTTAACCTATAGTGATATCGCTAGAGAGTATCTGTTAAGAGAGGGTTTGCCGGCTGATCGAATAATAAAAACTGGCTCCCCAATGTTTGAAGTTCTAAATTATTATATGCCATCCATAGATGCTTCTGATGTATTAAATCGTTTAGCCTTAGAAAAACATAAATATTTCGTTGTATCGGCTCATAGGGAAGAAAATATCAGTAATCAATCTAATTTTCATAATTTGATTAATTCATTAAATCTTATGGCAGAAAAATTTGACTTACCTGTCATCATAACTACACATCCTCGTACTAGAAAGATGTTGGATACTGCTGGATTGAGCATGCATAAAAATATTCAATTATTAAAACCATTAGGGTTTAATGATTACAATGCTTTACAATTACACTCAAAGGCGGTATTATCTGATAGCGGAACAATATCAGAAGAGTCTTCGATTTTGAATTTCCCAGCTTTAAATATCAGACAAGCACATGAGCGCCCTGAGGCTATGGAAGAAACATCAGTAATGATGGTTGGATTAAATCCAGAAAGGGTTTTGCAAGGGTTGATTCACCTAGAATCTCAAAAGAGAGGAGAGGAAAGATCATTTAGGAGAGTTGCAGATTATTCGATGCCAAATGTATCTGAAAAGATGGTTAGAATTATCATAAGTTATACCGATTACATTAAAAGAGTAGTTTGGAGCCGAGAAATTTAAAAAGAGTACTGATTCATTCCATAGTATTTAGCCCAGATGGAGTTTCTACAGCGTACTTATATAATGATATTGCCTTAGGCTTAGTAGATAATGGTTTTGATGTTGTTGTTTTAACAACAACTCCACATTACAATTTAATTGAGTCGGAATTGATTAAGCAACCAATAGCTAAAAAGTTGTTTGGATTGTATTACCAAAGTGACTTTAAGGGTATTCAGGTATATCATATACCACTAAAAAAATACAAAAGTACGGTTAAGAGATTAATGTCTTTTGTTTATTGGCACATTCTGTCTTTGTTTATTAGTTTCTCAATTAAAAAAATCAATTTCGTTCTTAGCCCTTCTCCTCCCCTTAGTATTGGTTTTATTTCTTTGTTAATTGCGAAATTAAAAAGAGCAAAATCGGTTTATAATGTCCAAGAAATTTATCCAGATTTGCTGATTAATCAAGGGAGTTTAAAATCTCCAATCATCATAAATCTACTTAAATTATTTGAGAAATTTATCTATAACTATTCTTCTGCTGTTACCACAATTGATAAAGTATTTTATTCTACAATTTCATCAAGATTTTCTGATACCACTAAACTTAGAATAATACCAAATTTTGTTGATACTGAATTATATAAGCCATTAGTTCAAAAGCTAGAATTACCTTCTATATTTGGTCATGATAATGGAAAAATTAAAATACTTTACGCAGGTAACATCGGGTTTTTTCAAGATTGGGAACCTGTTTTGTTCGCAGCTAAAGAACTTTTAAAAGATAATGTAGAGTTTTGGGTAATTGGTGAAGGAGTACAAAAAGAGTATCTAGAAACAGAGGTCCAAAATCAAAATTTATCTAATGTTCGAATCTTTCCTTATCAAAGCAGGGAGCTTATTCCCATCATAAACAATTACGCTGACATACATTTTATTGCGATAAATCAGCTAATGGAGCAAGAAGGATTTCCATCTAAGGTATATACAATTATGGCATGTGCAAAACCTATAGTAGTTGTAACCGGAGAGAATACTCCTTTGTATAATTTTTTAAAGGATATTAATTGCTCAGAACTTATTATGAATAATCGAAATGTAAATTTTACTGAGGCAATTAGAAAATTAGCAAACAATAAAGAGTTGAGAGAAGAAATGGGAATTAATGGTTATAATGAAATTATTAAAAATTATTCTAAAAAAGTAGTTATATCGAGATATGCTAATCTACTTAATTCATTATAGTATTTTAACATGAATAGTATATTTCTAACAGGCTACTCGGGTTTCCTAGGTGTCAACCTAATTAAATATTTTGGATCTTCTAAATTCTATAAATATCAAAGAGAGACTCCAATTGAAATTAATCAAGATATAGTCATTCATCTTGCCGGTAAAGCTCACGATATAAAAAAAACATCGAATTCTGACGAATACTACCAAGTAAATACGGAATTAACCAAAAAAGTATTTGATGCTTTCTTAACTTCAAATGCTAAAGTATTTATTACTTTAAGCTCTGTTAAAGCAGTGGCCGATGAAGTTGATGGTGTATTAACAGAAGAGTATATCCCTAATCCAACTACCCATTACGGTAAAAGTAAATTACTGGCAGAGCAATATATTTTATCAAAAGAAATTCCTGAGGGTAAGCGAGTTTATATTTTAAGATCCTGTATGATTCATGGGCCAGGTAACAAGGGTAATTTAAATTTACTATATAAATTTGTTTCAAAAGGAATCCCCTGGCCATTAGGTTCATTTAATAATAAACGATCCTTCTGTAGTGTTGATAACCTAATATTTATTATTAAAGAATTGATTGATCGTGAGGGTATTCCTTCTGGAGTGTATAATGTAGCAGATGATAAAGCACTTTCTACAAATGAAGTAATTTCGATTTTGACAGAATCACAAAATAAAAAACCAAAGATTTGGAAAGTCCCTAAAGGTTTGATTAAATCTTTTTCTAAATTAGGAGATATATTTAGGTTACCTCTTACAACTGAAAGACTACAAAAGCTTGCAGAATCGTATGAGGTTAGTAACCAAAAGATAAAATTTGCAATCGAAAAAGACTTACCAGTATCTGCAAAAGATGGTTTATTAAAAACATTTAATTCTTTTTATACTAATGCTAAATAGGCTATTTGCACTTTTTCTTCTCGTTATTCTTTCCCCTTTATTCTTAATTGTTTCATTTGTCATTTTCATTGAAGATGGTTTTCCTTTATTCTTCACTCAAAAGCGCGTTGGTATTAATTATTCGTTCTTTCATATCTACAAGTTTAGAAGCATGAAAAAGAATACCCCAAACGTTGCAACACACTTATTAACTAATCCCGAACAATACCTACTTAGAATAGGAATTATTTTAAGAAAGTTGAGTTTAGATGAACTACCGAATCTTATAAATATTATTACAGGTGAAATGGTATTTGTGGGGCCTCGTCCTGCTTTGTATAATCAAGACGACTTAATGGCTTTACGTGTGGCAGCCGGAGTTGATAAATTAAAGCCTGGTATTACAGGTTGGGCACAAATTAATGGAAGGGATGAAATTTCTATTCAGGAAAAAGTAAAATTAGAGGCGGAGTATTTGCAAAAAAATTCATTTCTATTTGACATAGGAATTATTATAAAAACCTTTACAAATGTGTTGTTTAGTAAAGGAGTTAGTCACTAATTATAATCAATATAATATTTACTTTGCATCGCCAGATTATGAATAATCTGGCTTTTCTTTTGAGTATTAGTCTTAAATTTGTATTCTATAATAAAAAGCATGAAAAAAGCCCTAATTACAGGTATCACAGGCCAAGATGGCGCCTATTTAGCCGAGTTTTTACTAAATAAAGGCTATGAAGTACATGGCATAAAGAGAAGATCCTCTTTGTTTAATACACAAAGAATTGACCATATATACGAGGATCCGCATATCCCAGACAGGCATCTTCATTTACATTATGGCGACTTGTCTGATAGCACCAACCTTATTAGAATCATTCAGGAAGTGCAACCCGATGAAATTTACAACCTAGGTGCCATGAGTCATGTACAAGTAAGTTTTGAGGAACCAGAATATACGGCCAATGTGGATGGCATTGGTACTTTAAGAATTCTAGAGGCAATTAGATTATTAGGCCTTACTAAAAAAACGAAATTCTACCAAGCGTCTACTTCCGAGTTATACGGTTTAGTACAAGCAGTTCCACAGTCTGAGACTACGCCTTTCTATCCTCGTTCTCCCTATGGGGTTGCTAAATTATATGCTTATTGGATTACGGTAAATTATCGCGAAGCCTATAATATGTATGCTTGTAATGGTATTTTATTTAATCATGAGTCACCTCAGCGTGGCGAAACATTTTTAACACGTAAGGTTACGCGTGCCGCTGCGCGTATTGCATTAGGCCTAGATGATTGTTTATACTTAGGAAACTTAAATGCACAACGTGATTGGGGTCATGCTAAAGATTATATCGAAGGCATGTACTTAATGTTGCAACAAGATAAGCCAGAAGATTTTGTATTGGCTACCGGAATAACGACTACCATTCGCGAATTTGTAAAAATGACTTTTGCTGAATTAGGTATTGAACTTGGTTTTAAAGGAAATGATGATAGTGAAGAAGGATATGTAGTGAAAAATACAGGCAGTTATCAATTAAAAGAAGAGCAAGTAATTGTTAAAGTAGATCCCAAATACTATAGACCTACCGAAGTGGATTTATTAATTGGTGATCCAACTAAAGCTATGACTAAATTGGGATGGAAGCCTAAGTATGATTTAGCTGCTTTAGTGAAAGAAATGGTTGCTAGTGATTTGGAGATATTTAAGAAGGAGTTACTGCTCAAAGAGAACGGTTATGCAATAACTAAAGAAAGTGAATAGTCTTAATACAATTATGGAGAAATCTGCTAAAATATATATTGCTGGACATAGAGGCATGGTTGGTTCTGCCATTGAGTGCAAACTGAATGCTGAAGGGTATCATCATTTGATTCATAGAACTTCTTCTGAATTAGATTTAAGAAATCAACAAGCGGTGAACGATTTTTTTTCAATAGAAAGACCTGATTATGTGATTTTAGCTGCTGCCAAAGTAGGAGGTATCCATGCTAATAATACCTATAGGGCAGAATTCATTTATGATAACTTAATGATGCAAGCAAATATCATCCACGCTTCTTATTTGAATAAGGTAAAAAAGCTGCTGTTTTTAGGTTCATCATGTATCTATCCTAAAATGGCACCGCAGCCATTAAAAGAAGAGTATTTGCTAAGTGGATATTTAGAGCCAACCAATCAACCCTACGCCATTGCAAAAATTGCAGGTATTGAAATGTGCGATAGCTACCGTGCTCAATATGGTTGTAATTTTATATCTGCCATGCCAACCAATCTATATGGCACCAATGATAACTACCATCCCGAGAACTCCCATGTATTGCCAGCTTTAATACGCCGTGTAATACTGGCAAAGAAAAATAATGAACCTGATGTTACGATTTGGGGAACAGGGACTCCTCGTCGTGAATTTATGCATGTAGACGACTTAGCCAATGCTTGTTATTTTTTATTACAACACTACAATGAGTCTGGCCTTCTGAATATAGGTTGGGGTGAAGATGTTTCCATTAAAGAACTAGCTACTTTAATAGCCACCGAAGTAGGCTATACTGGTTCCCTTGAATTTGATACCACCAAGCCTGATGGTACTCCTCGAAAATTAATGGATACCACTAAGATTAATAATTTAGGCTGGAAGGCTTCGATAAAATTAAAAGAGGGCATAAGTAAAACGATTGAAGAAGTTAAAGATCAATTTTAGTTTTTAATGAATAAGATTGTAAAGCCAGGATCATTCCTGGCTTTTTTATTTCCCTCCCTTCGTAGCTTCACCAGGGCTCAACAACCTTGCATGATCCAATAGCTCCACAATCGCCATAGTCTTACTTGTCTTTAAATCACTTAGCCCTTTAATTATACTATAAGAATCTTTTAATAAATAAAACACATTGGTGGTGAGGTTCAGCGTTTTAGGCTGGCTGTATAATTTTGGTACTATTTGAGATTGATACAAAGCATCTATTTCCGCAAAGCTTGCTACATTCTGAGCTATTAATTTACTACTTTCTAATTTCAATTTTGAATTGTTTTGTACATAACACCAAGTATCTATTTTCTTAAATATCCTAGGACTATTTTTTGTAATGAGTGTACTACTAAGTTGATACACAAATCCATCCACCTTCCAACGTATTGTATTATATAGGGCAAGCGCACTATCCTTTTTTTGGGGATTAGTTTCATTTTTCATTTGTGTTGTTAAATACAATTCGGTACTGTATTTAATTTCAATGAGTCTACTCATTAGGCCTTGTTGGGAATGCGCTTGCGCAGCCCCACAGTTCAATACCAGCAGCATCACTAAGCATACTATTATTTTTTTAGACGTATTATAGTTAAAATTTATTTTCATATGCATGAATTAAAATATTACTTAATTGTGTGATAATTTTTTAATTGATAATTAGTTGATTTTACGCAAAGAACTTTGCCGTCCTCAACAACCCCTCACTTTGTGGGTTTTGATCATAGTCATTCTCCATTAAATCGATGTTCACGTATTTTACAATGTCCTGCATGCTTGCATCCTGCCAATATTGGCTTAAGTTCTTGATTAAGTAATGCGTAAACGCCCCATTGAACCGGTTATTGATATAAGCATCTGCACTTAATTGATGCGAAGCGCAACCACTCAATAAAGCACCATGTAAGGGGATGGGTGCGCTACCGAGGCTAGCAATTGAAGCGATCGCTTCTCCATGTTGTGTTGAGTCTTTATAATTGAATCTTCGGAACCTTGTATCCTTAAGATCATAATTAGAGTTGTCATTATTGGAGTTGCCTTCATTTGCTTCAACAATCTCATGCTTTCTGGACAAATCCTCCGAATGACAACTATCTGATATCCATACAAAATGCACGCCTTGAGGAATTTTAGCAAAGATGCTGGCAAACTCCTTATCACTTATCGCTGTTTCGGCTGCTGCTTCTCCTCTAAAATCATAAGGGCATATAATCTCATCTAAGCCATCCTTTTCTATAGCAGGACTGTGGCTTGGGATCTGTGCGCCGTGTCCACTATAATGAAATAGTATTTGATCTCCCGCACTGGCTCCTAATAACAACCAATCGATTGCTGTTAGAATACCTTTTTTAGTTGCACAATTATCTGTGAGTGTTCTAATATTTTCCTTCGGATAGATTTTATTTTTAGATGCAATAAAATTTTCCATATCTACAATATCATTAACACATCCTCTTAAATTATTACTTGGATTTGGATACGCATTGATGCCCACAAGTAGCGCTTTATTATTCATAAAAATATGTTTGGTTGATTAAATCTAGGATTAAAATTTGCAGTTCCAAACTTAAATGATACATTTACTAAAATCCTTAAAGTCCTTTAATAGAAAAGATTCTAGGTCATTTACAGCAAACATGCACCAATGTTAATTTCTTAATTTTTCTCTTAGAAAACATGCTAAAAAATATTTTATGAATCAATTAGATCGCATGCCATTATGGAAAAGTTTTTTACTTTTTTGCATTGCAATAGTTTTATTTTTTACCACTGCACCTTTTGGTTTTTTGTATGCAGTGATTCGTCAGACTTTTGCGAAAAGTGTAAATTCTTTGTCCGTATATTTTTTAGAACTCGCACTCGCTTTAGACAATGCGGGAAATGTGCTGATGCAACATGTATTAAACGATGCGCTTTTAATTAAAAACGAAAACACTTATTTCTTTGGGAACAAAATGGAAACTATCAGCAGCGTGATTGGTAAAAATTTGCTTTCCCATACCCTTAGTCCCATGGGCCTTGCCTTAAATGCCTTTTTACATTGGATTGATAAAGACCATTCCTTAAACTCTATTAATTACGAGGTAAAGCTTTGGAAAGCACAAAATGCAAAAATTGCTTCCTAAGTGATTGATTTCCAATAATTACATAATATTTTATCATTATTTTGTAATGTTGGGATGTATTTTGAACGCTTTTGAACCCTAACTTTACATTAGATTTAATTCACCTCTTCAAACCCACCCCCCTAAGATTTGATAGATCATAAAACAAGTATGTTTAAGATTAACAATTTTAGCATTGTACCTAAGTATATAATTTTTTTATTAGACTTAGGCGCAACCGTGACTGCCTTATTCATTGCAATTTTGATTCAACAAAATGTGGCGCTAGCAACAACCAATTGGCCACATGTATTGAATGCCACTTTATTAATGTTGTTGGTGAATGCATTGGTTTTTTCTGCCACTAAATCTTATACTGGTATTGTGCGTTACACTGGTGTGCAGGACGCACTCCGCATTGCGATTGCTGTGGGTTTATCTTCTTTCATTATTTTAGTCATTAACACCGTAGCATTAGGCATTAGTACTATTTTGTCAATGACGACTTTGGTCATTGTATTATACACCATTTTTAGTTTTTTATTCTTGAT
>Ga0114975_10000436_pt1 | contig 31469 bp, 23 predicted proteins | sample S_130626_EF_Meta_FD_87031 | JGI IMG/M metagenome (GOLD analysis project Ga0114975, IMG submission 87031) | Freshwater microbial communities from Lake Simoncouche, Canada to study carbon cycling - S_130626_EF_MetaG | ecosystem: Environmental > Aquatic > Freshwater > Lake | place: Lake...
TCTCACTACGAATTGGGGGCTAAGGGCACTGAGGTTGTCAACGCCCTAGGTTTTAGGCGTGAAGCTTTCCCCGCCGACCAGCTTGCACGATACGGTGAATACTGTAAGAACGATGTGGCCCTGACGTGGGCACTGTTCAATGCGATGGGTGAGTTCCCGCCGACTGAGTTGCGACTCATTGACTTGACCGTGCGTATGTTCACCGAGCCAGTGTTGCAGTTGCATAAGGCACTGTTAACTCAGTACTTGTTTCAAGTTAAGGCTAATAAAGAACAGATATTGGGTGATTACGCCAAAGACACGTTGATGAGCAACCCGAAGTTTGCTGAGTTACTGCGGAAGTACGGGGTAGAGCCCCCGATGAAAGTGAGCCCCGCCAACGGTAAGCAGACCTATGCGTTCGCAAAGAATGACGAAGAGTTCAAAGCCCTGCTTGAACACGAAGAGCCAAACGTACAAGCCTTAGTAGCTGCGCGGTTAGGCACAAAGTCCACTATTGAAGAGACCCGCACCGAGCGGTTTATGGGTATTGCTTCACGCGGCGCGTTACCCGTACCACTACGTTACTACGCAGCACACACCGGACGCTGGGGTGGCGATGAAAAGCTAAACCTACAAAACTTAAAGCGCGGTTCCATCTTAAAAGAGTGCATCATTCCCCCCGATGGTTACGTGATGCTGGACTCGGACTCTTCGCAGATTGAAGCGCGTACGCTGGCATGGCTAGCGGGGCAAGATGACTTAGTGCAAGCCTTTGAAGACGGTGAAGACGTTTACAAAATAATGGCCTCGGCTATCTACGGCAAGCCTCAGAGCGAGATCACTAAAGACGAGCGGTTTGTGGGCAAGACAACCATCCTCGGTGCAGGCTACGGCATGGGTGCAGCTAAGTTCAAGGCGCAGTTAAAGACCTTTGGTGTTGATTTTGAGTTAGATGCCGCCAAGCACGTTATTGATGTCTACCGCAAAACTTACCCCGAAATCCCCAAACTATGGAGGTCAGCAGGTAGGGCGCTTAACGGCATACTACAGAACCAGCAGACTACGCTGGGTATGGGTTACAAGCTGCAAATACACGGCAGCAAGGGCATCCTATTACCCAACGACCTACGCTTGAAGTACCCCAACCTACGCAAAGTTGCTAAGCCCGCCACAGAGGACGAGGAAGCCTCAACGGAGTTTGTGTACGACACTAAAAAGGGTAAAGCCACTATACCCAACCGCATATACGGTGGTAAAGTTATAGAGAACGTATGCCAAGCCTTGGCCCGCATTGTTATCGGGGAGCAGATGCTTAACATTGCTAAGAAGTACCGCGTAGTGATGACTGTGCATGATGCTATTGCTATTGTAGTACCCGAGCAGCAAGCGGATACGGCTAAAGAATACGTTGAGTTTTGTATGCGCTTACGTCCTAAGTGGGCGCTTGAACTACCATTGAACTGCGAGGCAGGGTATGGGAAGAGTTATGGAGACTGTTAGTTGTGAGAATTCTTTGGAAGTACGTTAACAAGCGGACTAGGGACATTCACTTCTCATGGGAACGCTGGGAGCGAGGCGATGCGTATGGGTTTTGGGAATTTAGAATACCGAAGGAACAAGAATGAGTATCGTATGGTCATTCAGCAGCTTAAAGACATTCCAGCAGTGTCCTAAGAAGTACTACCACACCAAGATAGCTAAGGATGTGGTTGAGCCTGATACAAAAGCTACGCTGTACGGCAAGTCGGCGCATACAGTTGCTGAAGAATATATACGTGATGAAACCCCGATCCCTTTTGCATTTGAATATATGCAGCCAACATTGGACATACTGAAAGCGATACCGGGGGAAAAGTTATGCGAAGTAAAGCTTGGGTTGACAAAGAGTTTAGAGGAATGCGATTTCAATGCACCGAATGTGTGGTGGCATGGGATAGCCGATTTGGTGGTTATCAATCGGGAGACTGGGATAGCTCACTCGGTAGATTACAAGACAAGCAAGAATGCGAGATATGCGGACGTGAAGCAACTCGATCTTGTAGCTTGTGGCCTGTTCGCAAAGTACCCGGAAATCTTGAAGGTGAAGTCTGCTCTACTTTTTGTAGTGAGTAAGGAGTTCGTTAAGGCCGACCAGCACAGAGAGATGCTACCCAAGTACATAGAGAAGCCATCACAAGACGTAGCACGTATCGAAGCAGCATTAGAGAACGGAGTGTGGAACCCAATCAGCGGCCCGCTGTGCAAGTTCTGCTCAGTTAAGCAGTGTGAGTACAACAGGAGTTAATCATGCCATACGTAAACAAGCCTAGACCCTATAAAAAAGAATACGAGCAACAACTTAGCCGAGGTGAAGAAACACCTCGACTTGAACGTCAACGTGCCCGCACCGAGATGGATAAGAAAGGTGTTGACCGAACAGGTAAAGACATTGACCATTCAATTCCGTTGTCCAAAGGCGGCACTAATGCTGCTGGTAATTTAAAGCTGAAAAGCCCAAGTGCCAACCGTTCCTTTACACGTAACTCAGACCACACGGTCAAAATTAACAAGCCGAAAAAATGAACCTATCAGAGTATGAGTGGCCCCGGCCTCCGGGGTTTACACCGTTCGCGCATCAGAAGCAAACATCCGAGTTCCTATTAGCAAACCCCAAAGCCTTCTGCTTTAATGAGCAGGGTACAGGCAAGACAGCATCAGTGATTTGGGCTGTTGACTACTTGATGCAACGAGGTCTAGTTAAGCGTGTACTAGTGGTATGCCCGCTGTCGATTATGAAGTCAGCATGGCAGGGTGACCTGTTCAAGTTTGCTATACACCGTACAGTTGCCATAGCCTATGGTAGTGCAGCAAAGCGCAAAGAAATTATCAACAACGGCGCTGAGTTCGTTATCATCAACTTCGATGGTGTTGGTATCGTCAAGAAGGAAATAATTGCTGGTGGGTTTGACCTGATCGTAGTGGACGAGGCGTCAGCCTACAAGAACGCACAGACCTCACGCTGGAAAGACATGCGGGACTTGAACAAAGTCATCAAGGGTTTGTGGATGCTTACTGGAACACCAGCCGCCCAATCTCCTGTAGATGCTTACGGACTAGCTAAGCTGATAAACCCTAAAGCAGTGTCACCGTTCTTTGGGCATTTCAAGGACACGGTAATGACTAAGGTCAGCACGTTTAGGTGGGTACCTAAGCCTAATGCTATGTCTTTAGTACACAGTATTCTTCAGCCCGCTATTCGTTTCGAAAAAGCTCAGTGCCTAGACCTACCTCCGTTGACGTTTGTTGAGCGCGAGTCCATCATGTCCCCCCAGCAAGTTAAGTATTACAACGTACTAAAGAAGCAGATGCTGATCGAAGCTAGTGGAGAAGAGATCAGCGCAGTCAACGCTGCGGTACAGATCAACAAACTGCTCCAGATAGCCGGTGGCGCTGTATATACGGACACAGGTGAAGTGCTTGAGTTTGATGTATCCCACCGCCTCAACGTGGTGCAAGAAGTTATCGAAGAGTCAAGCCATAAGGTGCTGGTATTTATACCGTTCACGCACACCATCGAGCTACTGCAAAAGCATTTGAACAAGCATAACATAACGTGTGACGTTATCAACGGTAGCGTAAGCGTTAATCAACGCGCCGACATAGTTAAGCGGTTCCAAGAACAGGCCGAGCCTAAGGTTCTGCTGATACAACCAAAAGCTGCATCACACGGGTTAACCCTTACTGCTGCCAACACAATCATATGGTACGCTCCTTGTACCAGCGTGGAAACGTACCTTCAAGCCAATGCACGGATTGATCGCCCCGGACAGGTGAACAACATGACCATCGTGCATATCACAGGCAGTCCTATCGAGGCACGGATGTACAAAATGTTGCAGGGCAACATAAGCAACCATAGCAAAATCATAGACTTATATCGACAAGAAATTTCTTTGGAAAGTACTTGACACTGTAAAAAGTTGTGCTATAGTACCCTTCCCAACAAAAACTGGAGCAGCACATGGAATTGGACGATACCGTTCAGGAAGCACCGCCTTCCACAGTTAACCTCGACAAGCTAGCCGAGGTGTATATCAAGATACGCGACAAACGCACACAACTCAAGCAAGCCTTTGAAGCAAAGGACAACGAGCTTGACGAACAAATGCAAGTGCTATCGGACGAGATGCTTGAAGTATGCAAGCGCCTTGAAGCCGACAGTGTGCGCACCCAACATGGCACGATCATCCGTTCAGTGAAGTCACGGTACTGGACAAATGATTGGGATTCGATGTACCAAGTTATTAAAGAACATGGTGCGTTTGGCCTGTTAGAGAAACGACTTCATCAGACAAACATGAAGGAGTTTCTTGCAGAGAATCCATCGTTCTACCCCATTGGTCTCAATGTGGAGAACTCTTATACCGTGGTTGTTAGACGTTCTAAGGAAAACTGAAATGAGTAATCTCACTCTACTGAATCAAGACCTCCCCGACTTCCTGCAACAAGCAGGTGTTAGTGAGCTTACAAAGCAACTCGCTGGTCGCACTGGCGTAAAGCGCATCGTGCCTAAAAACGGAATCTTCCGTAAGGTTGTCGGCGGTGAAGAAATGGGTAAAGTTAAGGGTAACCTTAACACCGTTATTGTGAATGCCTCTCCGAAGGTTGGTCGCATTTTCTACTCTAAAGCATGGAGCCCTGAGTCCGAGCCGACTGCACCCGACTGTTTTTCCAATGATGGTCAGTCCCCTGACGCTGGTTCAGTCAACAAGCAGGCTGACCGTTGTGATTCTTGCGAACGCAATATCAAAGGTTCGGGTATGGGTAACTCCAAAGCATGCCGTTATTCACGCCGCATTGCTGTAGTGCTGGAAGAAGACTTTGGCACTTCCCTTCAGGGTGAGGTTTACCAAATGAACTTGGCTTCTAAGTCTTTGTTTGGCGATAGTGTTGGCGACAACACCCACCCCTTTGAGAGCTACACCAAATACCTTGCAAACAACGGCAAGAGTTTGGACTACGTGGTTACGCAGATGTCTTTCAACGAAGACAATGACAACCAGTCTATTCTGTTTACCCCTGTTCGGTTCATCAACAAGTCCGAGCACAACGTAACCAGTAAAGCTGCTGCGCTGCCTGAGACACAGAAGCTGGTCACCATGACTCCGTATCAAGCGGAAACATTAGGCCGTGCACCTAAGTTGGAAGCACCTAAAGCCGAGGCCCCTAAAGCCGCCGAGCCAAAGGATGACCCTATTGAAGAGCCTAAGAAACGTGAGTCTAAGAAAGCTGCTGAGCCCGCACCTACAACCAAGAAGAGCTTGGACTCCGTAGTTGCAGCTTGGTCTGACGAGGAATAACGTATGAGCTATGGTTACAGCCAAAGCTTAGTAGCTGCCAATAAAAAGGCAAACGCTAAGTCTTTGGGCGTAGCCTTGGGACGCTTGTGTATTAAGCATGGTATCCCTGTTACTGAGGTGGCAAAGGAACTAGAAGTTAGCCGCATGGCGGTCTACAACTGGTTTTTGGGGACTCACTCCCCTACGTCCTCCCTTAAGAGCAGGGTACTTGCTTATGTAGACAGCCTCAAGAAACGCGACTAATAATGCCCACATTCGACCTATTGAATGCGGTTCTTCCCGTAGAGGGGAGGTACTGCGTGTTAGGTATTGGCAGGTATCCTGACCAGCATTTTGTAGATACACGGGAACAAGTTGATGAGTTAGCCGAGCAGTTCGTAAGCCGTAGAGTAGATGCGTACTTTGGGTGTGCCAAGTTTGGCCCCCTTAACAACCGTACACACGACAACGCTACATACTTTCGCGCACTGTGGATGGATATTGATTGCGGCCCCACAAAAGCTGCACCCGACGAAAAGGGCAGAATCAAGGGCTACATTGACCAGCAGACGGGACTTGCTGAGTTTCAGAAATTTTGCAAAGCTGTAAAGCTACCCAAGCCAATACTGGTGAGTTCCGGTTATGGGATTCATGCGTACTGGTTGCTTGAAGAGACGGTATCTCGCGCTCAGTGGGAACCTCTGTCTGAGCGACTTCGGGAGTTGTGCGTTGAGCAGGGCTTAATCGTTGACCCGTCGGTGTTTGAAGCATCGCGTGTTCTCCGTATTCCCGGCACGTTCAACTTCAAAAACGAAGAACCCATGCCTGTAGAGGTTTTGAGTTCCGATACCGTGCGCATCCCATATGCGCAAATGAAAGACCTACTCGGCGCGGCTGACCCCCAACCTGAGAAGCCCGATTTTATTCCAAGTTCTATCAGCCCGATGATGGAAGCATTGATGGCTAACAAGGTCAAGCGGTTCAAAACAATAATGATGAAGACAGCGCGTGGCGAAGGCTGTAATCAACTGCTTTATTGCTTTGAGAATCAAGTTACTTTGGACGAACCACTTTGGCGTTCTGCGTTATCTATTGCGGCTTTTTGCGTAGACAGACACAGTGCGGCAACGAAGATGTCTAACAAGCACGATGGGTATGACCCTGACGAGGTAGAGATAAAGGTCAATAACCTGATAAAAAAGGGTGGCCCGCACCACTGCGCTACGTTTGAAAAGCAAAACCCCGGTAGCTGCGACGGTTGCATGCACAAGGGCAAGCTCAAGTCCCCAATCATGTTGGGCGTCGAGATAGAAGAGGCCGACGATGAAGATAACGAAGTGGTTATCGAAGAGGAAGAAGGTAAGACGGTAACCCTAAACATACCTGAGTACCCATTTCCTTTTTTTCGGGGTAAGAACGGTGGCGTGTATAGACGACCTGATGACGAGGAATCAGACCCAGTACTTGTCTATGAGCATGACCTCTACGTAGTCAAGCGGATGCGCGACCCTGAGATGGGTGAAGTTGCTTTGTTTAGGTTGCACCTGCCCCATGATGGAGTCAGGGAATTTGCGGTATCTACAGCAGCTATATCTTCCAAGGACGAGCTACGCAAGCTATTAGCCCAGCAGGGGGTAGTAGCCCACCACAAGCAGTATGAGAACCTAGCGGTGTTTGTGGTGACATTTATAAAAAATCTACAGTACACAAGGAAAGCAGACATTATGAGAACACAATTTGGATGGGTAGAGAACGATAGCAAGTTCATTATGGGCGACAAGGAGATTACCAAGGATGGTACGTTCTATAGCCCGCCGACATCAACTACAGAATTTTTTGCCGACAAGATTCACGCCAAAGGCGATATGGAAAAGTGGAAGGAAGTCTTTAACCTATATGGCATTGAAGGTATGGAAGCCCATGCATTCGCTACGTTAACTGCGTTTGGCTCCCCACTTATGAAATTTACGGGGTTGGACGGGGCTATCATTAACGTCATATATGAGTTGGCAGGTTCAGGCAAGTCCACCATCTTGCGTATGTGCAATAGTGTGTACGGTCAGCCCAAGGAGTTGATGGCGATTGAGAAGGATACGTTCAACGCCAAGATGCAGCAGTTGGGGGTTATGAACAACTTACCCAACACAATGGATGAAATCACCAACATGTCAGGAGTAGAGTTCTCTGACCTAGCTTACAGTATCAGTCAAGGGCGGGGCAAGAATCGTCAGAAATCTCAGACTAATGCATTGCGGTTGAATAATACGTCATGGAAAAACATGACCCTATGCTCAGCTAACTGTAGCTTTTACGAAAAGCTGGGTACAGCAAAGAATACACCGGATGGTGAATCAGTACGGTTACTGGAGTACAAGATAGAGCCCAACGACCTAATCGGCGTAGCGCATGGTAAAGAGATGTTTGACCACCAGCTTAACGAGAACTACGGACATGCGGGGGAAATCTATATCACTTGGCTAGTGAACAACCTTGAAGAGGCCAAAGCCCTAGTTAAGAAGATTCAGGCCCGCATTGACAAGGAAATACAGTTCACAGCCCGTGAGCGGTTTTGGTCAGCCGTAGCTGCATGCAACATTGCCGGTGGTCTTATCGCCAAGAGCTTAGAGTTGCACAACTACGATATGGCAAAGGTGTATAGCTGGCTCAAGGGCATGCTGTCTGAGATGCGTAATGACGTAAAGCCACCAAACTCCACGCCCGTAGCCGCACTGGGTGAGTTTATTAATTCCCACATCTTCAACACACTGGTGGTTAACGGTGAAGTAGATGCCCGAAGCAACTTGATTTCTATGCCTTCACTGGAACCCCGCAATGAGCTATTGATACGCTACGAGCCCGATACCAAGCACCTGTACATTGCAGCTAAGCAGTTCAAAGACTTCTGCGTCAAGCAGCAGATTGGTTACAAAGAGTTACTTAAGAAGCTCACCGACTTGCAAGTTTTTGTTGAGGCTACCAATAAGCGTATGTCCAAGGGTATGAAGGTTGTATCGCCCGCCGTTCGTGTACTGAAGTTTGACGCCTCCAATAACGAGTTCCTGCAAGTAGAAGCTATATTGGGCACCAATGAAAATAGAGACGGTGACGTACAGGATTGACTGGTCTAAGTTTCGCAAAGGCCATTCGTTTTTTGTACCCTGCATTGACCACAAAGCTGCACGGGCAGAGGTGGCTACTGTTACAAAACGCCTAAAGATAGACACCATATCCAAGGTAGAGATAGTAGACGGTATCAAAGGCTTGCGAGTCTGGCGGGTTTGAGCTACACTGCCAACGTGTTCCTTGCTTCTCCTTGAGAGTACGCTACTCTCCTTGCCCCCGGCTAATCACCGGGGGTTTTTTATTTGTAGGGAGCCAAAGCTCTTTCTGCTTTTTCTATTGAAGGTGAAAGTAACCTAGCGTTTTCTTTAGTCATCTTAATACCGCTACCCATTTCAGTTTCAACTACCCTCTTCAACTCATCGTTTAGAGCCTTGGTAATTTCCTCACCTTTAATTTCGCGTTCAGGGTTACGTAGGCTAAAGTCTGTGGCCTTGTCCAAGGTGTCTTGGAATATTTTGTCAAAGCGTTCATGTATTTCAGTATCTTTGTTAGGGTCGATGGACTTACGGAATGAGTTTTTCAACGTACCCATAATTGTTTCCCGTTCATGCACAATGACTTTTTCAGCAGCTTGCGCTTTAAACGCCGTAGTTTGGGCTTCTGCTACTCGTGCTGGAGCATAGCCAATAGCTTGACCGACAAGCTCGCTCTTTGGTACTTTACCCTTCTCTATTAACTGCACGCCTTGGGGTGTTTGCACACCTTCAGTTGCGTACCTATGGGCTACCATTAATTTGCTTATAGAAGCAGGGGTTAGTTTTTCCAGCCCACGTTCGTACTCGCCTTGGGTCATAAGGTCAATACCTTGAATCGCATTTAGCCCAGTAGTCCAAGCAGCGCCAAACATTACTTGCCCCCAGTTTAAGGCTGTTTCTTTTGCATTTTTACCCGGCTGCGGATCACGGAACCACATATCGTTCAAGGATATACGGCTGGATATATCAAACCCAGTTAACTTATTTAGTAAACCGTATTCTGCTAACTGAGCTAACCCTGTGCTGCCTAAGTTTTCAGGCAACCACACAGTACGCCACCAAGTTTCATAGTCAATGTCCCGCATCTCATCGGGAGCATCGGGGTCTTTTTGCCATTTTTCCCAAGCAGCTTGCAGTAGCCCCATCACTAAGCTAAACGCAGGCAATGCCACAAGGCCACCGAATAATGTATGCGTACCTAATACGCCAAAGAACTTAGTAGCTGCTGCTGCCTTACCTTCCTTGTTAAACATAGGAAGCATTTTGGAGAAGTTAGTCACCAATAGTTTGGTAGTAACAAGCGGGAAAAACTTGTACATGGTTACAAGCCGCCCACCAGCCCCACGCATTAGCATAGGCTTATTGTTAGCGTTGTAGTTACCTAGTACTTCATTTGTTTCCCGTATTGCTGCCTTTACTGCTTCATCGTAATTTGTTGGGTCATTGGGGTTGGCTTTTTGTAACTCAGCCATGTTTAGACGGAAAGAAGTAAGCGCAATAATCTCACGTGATAACCGCTCCCCGTGGTGCATAAGCCCGCCGAGTATTAAATTATGTACTGCGTCTTTACCTAACTCAAATGCTTTACTGTTTATTTTAGTAGCCGGTTCCCTAGCTTGGCTGAACACTTCATTTGCTAGTGTGTCTCTGGTTACACCGTACACATCTACCATGTCACGAACTGCTAAACGTTCTTGGGGGGTAAGCCCTTTGGCAAACTCAATACTAGGAGCACGGAAGCGCATAGTGCCATTAGGCATTTTTTCCAAAACCCCGTATTGATTATGCAGCTTCATCATCTTAGATAGCTCAGCCATTGCTTTAGGCCCATGATTACCCGTCAATACCGGAGCGCCTTTTAGCAAAATATCCATTGGCTGCATAATTGCAGAAGACCAGCTTGTCAGGTTGCGCAGGAAAGACGCTTTAACAATAACATTTGCAACGTTGTCTAGCCATTTTTCTTTGCCTGTTGGAATCCTAGGTTGTAATGCTTCTGATGCAATTTCGTTCATCCGCATAAAAAACGCGGTATATTTTTCATTGCCCTCAAGCTGCCGTTTTGATAAGTCTATGGCTTGACGTATAGCATTGGCATGCTCAAGTTTGGCAAACGCCCGAGCCATTCGTGAACCAGAGTCATTGACTGCCCTAAGAACATCGGAGCTAAACCCCGGTGTGCCTTTGCGATGCACAAACATTTTGCGCACACTGTTCTCTGGCATAGCCGCCAAGTACGCTTGGTATAAGTCATCTTTAAGCTTTTGCTTAATATTAGGGTCGGTTACGCTAGCCGAATCTACCGCAGCGTATGCGGCCTTTAGTAGCTTGCTAGTCCCTTCAATATTAATCCGCAAGCCGTCACCGTTTAAATCTTCGGTTATGCGTAGCTCTCCATCTTTCCTAAGGTCATCCACACTTTTACCTTGCTGCCTTGCAAATTCTCTAGCTGCACGGTCACGTTCTTTTTTTGTATCAAACCTGTAAGTGGCGTGTGAACCCTTTTTCCCTGTCTCTAAGACAAAATCCCCAAAGCGGGCTAATGGGAAGTAAGGCTCTACCTTGTCGGCTTCAAACAGCACCCTAACGTCTGACAATAGTTTTTTACGGGCAGCGGCAGACAGTTTTAGATTGCTAAGGTTTTCCTCCAGCAAGTGCTGCTTAACAGCATTCATGCTCTTGTAGTAGTCCCGTAAGCGCTTGTAAGCTTTTTGCCCTTTATCGCCTAATGCTGCGTAATCATTGTCTAATTCATTGTTCCGCAGAACGTTATTTGGGTTGGCTGGGTCGTATTTAGCAAGCGTAGACGCATGCACAAGGTCTTCAAAGGCTTGGCGTTTTTTAGGTTCAGCCCGGTAGAAGTCAACAATTTCATCAGCTACGTTGGCTACACCACGCAAATATGTTTGCACCGAGCCTGACATTTTTTGAATTGCTTCATGCGCGTCTTTTAGCCCAGTAATGATGTCCCCCGGCCCAGCATAAGCAAGGGCTTCGCTATCGTAGAAATGGGAAACAAAAGTTCTAGCCGAGTCGCTAAGCGAGTCCCATACACCATTAATCTCTCCCCACAGATAACGGGGATCACGCCACTTAGACAGATCAGCTAGAGCATCGCCTAGCGCAATGCCTTCCCTAGACTCTACAACTTTTTTAACAGCTTTAGATACGTCTACGTCTAGTTCTTTTCCAGTTCGCGGAGTTTTTCCACCAACTCCTTTGGGGACGCCGACTTGTCCAGCACCTGTAGTGCTTTGCCCAGCGCCTTGGGGTACGCTGGGTTGCCCTTTTCCTGTTCCGCTAGTGCTTTCCATTGGCTCAACAGAGCCTTCATCTCCGATTTGTTCGAAGCTAGCGTCTTGGAAGCGGTTTCCACGAGCGTCGAGATTTTCATCTTGGAACTCCTTGTTTAAATAATTAAATATTTCAATGTTGTCGGCAATGTGTAAGGTTAAGTCTGCCTTAACCTGTTGTAAGCTAAAAGATGGGTGGGTGTCAAGTAACGTAACTACTTTTTGCATTTCAGTTGCAAAGCTAGCACCATGATTTCTTTGCTTAAAATGCGCAAGCTCATGGGTCATTGTGCCTATTAAAGACACTGCAATTTGTGCAGGGGTGCCCTGTAACTCCGTAGTCGCGGGGTTAATAAACATCCCCTTGAACGGGATCATAATACTAACGCCGTAGTATTTTTTATCTAAGCTAACGCCAATAACTTGTGTGCTAAGGCCAGCATAATCGCTATTTACGTTTACTAGCGCATCACGTAGTTTGTGGAACGTTTCACCGATAACGGAAATATATTTGTTATAAGCTTTATCGCCAAACTTTTCCCGCGCTGCATCAGATAACGACTTTTCTTTGTTTTCCGTTTCTTTAGGTATAAACCCAAGCCCTTGTAGATCAGCAAAAATTTCTTCTGCTGTGTCTTCAAACACCATTACAGACCCGTCGTCATTGACAACCGTAAACCTGACATCAGGTTCGGGCAACAGTTCTAATTTATATTTACCCGGATTTTTATCAACTAAAGCATCAAGTTCGGCTATAGGTATTAATTCCCCTTTTGGTAATTTAGAAGATTTAAGTACTGTATTGTCGTGGATCATTACCTTGTTAGGATCAACCTCATCTTGAGGGATGGTTAACTCTTCAAGACGTATACCAGTCTTCTTTAAGTCTTCTTCGGTTAATTCAGGTAATGCTCGGTTATTAACGTATAGCACGCCTTCGCGCACTTCTACTTTATCGTCGGGTTTAATAACCGTAAATGCGTTATCGGATATAGGTACTTTTGGTTCCAGTGTTTCGGCCTTAGTCAACGTACCATTGCTGTTAACGTATTGTGCTGTGCCAAAGTTTTTAACGCTGGAGGCTAAATCAAGTTGGCTGTAAATAGCCGTTACGTAATTAAATATTTTTTTAAAGTCTTTATCAGCTACTTTAGAAAAGTTTTGGCGGTTTAAGTCAAATGGATATCCGGCATCCTCAGGCTTTACATTTTCATTGGGGGTAACGTCTATATAAAAATCACGTTTAATGGCTTCACCATCAAAACCCGGTTTATCCTTTAATACAAGATTAAACTGCCATAAGCCATTAGATAGTATGTGTGCATTTCCACGAGTACTTCCAACGAAAGAAAGTTTATCCTTACCAACGTATATACGCGCAGTACCCCAAGCAAATTTAACATTAGCAAACGGAGTAAATTTATCAACTGGGAAATTAGCACCAATAGGCAACGTATCTAAGCCGTATCCGGTATCAATAGAAACTTTTATGTTGTCAAATAAAGGGCTATCAAGTAATACTGGGGCTCTTTCTAGTTCATATGAACTAAAAGGAATTTTTAACTCTTCTCCATTAGACTCATTAATATACGTTTCTGGGACTTGAACACGTACGGATGTACCATGCCCGTCAGGAAAAAGTTCTTTGGTGTAACGTGCTACTACATCTGCATCGGATGTAGTCTGGATCATAGGTCCTCGCTTGGGGTCAGTTAATGCAGCTTTTAAGTCATCCCCAGTAGTAACCATGCGGGATACAACACCATCACGCAGTGACACTACCTCTAGCTCTTTGTTCTCAAATAGGAACAACATTTTGGCAACGCCAAGTCCACCCGATGCACGTTTAGTTTCTTTGACTGTTCCAGCAATGGTTAAAAATTGACCACCCATTACGCTGGTTGGCATGCCAAGGCCGTTATCAATTATCTGTATAGAGCGAGTACTAGAATCAATTTTTATTTTGATGTCGCCTGACTTTAGCGTACCCTTTTCTATTGCGCCCTTAATAGCGTCAAAAGAATTCTGGAACAGTTCCTTTATGGATACCGCAGCTATATTGTCAGGAGTGCCGTATAGCTTAGACCCGAGCATCTTGGCTAAGCGCCCAACGTCTGCTGAGGGCTGTACTCTGGTTTCACTAGTAGCCGCATGAGTCCCAGTTTCCTTGATGCTGCCGCCAATTTCACGGGCGCTTAAGAGTTGGTCGGTTGCCAAGATTAGGTCAGACAACGCATTAATCGAGTCTTTGCCCATGCCGAACATACGGCGCATGCTATCAACAAACCGATTAAATAGGTGCGTATCACCCTCAACACCTTTAGTCTTAAGCAGGAAATCCTGCATGGTCTTGTCGGTCATGCCGTAGGCCAAGAACTCATGCGTATCGCTAAAGGCTTTACCATGCACAGCTAGGGTGGCTAAGTCTTCAGTTAACTTCCCTTGACGCGCCAACTCCCTGAGGGCAGTGTCGGCGTTCTCCATTGTGCGGTGTAAGGTAAGGGCAGCTTGAACCAACGGGGAGTCCAAACTAACCCCGTCTTTGATAGCCTTCATAGCTAGGTCTATTTTCCTAGCAGTAGCTGCGTGCAGTAGTTCGTGCAGTACGGTAACGTGGTTAATGCCTTGTTTATTGCCGTATGACTCACCGCGCACATAGATAGTACGGCTTGCTCTGTCATACATAGCAATGGAGCGGCTCCACTCTGCGCTCTTCTTAGCCAAACCTTCAGGCAGTGCTTGGCCCTGTTCCACTACTACAAAATTAACGCCCTGCACAAAACCACGTAGGCGTGCTGCTAAAGTTTTTTGAAACTTTGTACCAGTTCTTAGGATGTGCGATATAGCTTGCGACGCGGTTGTAAATTTACCAAAAGCTTTGTCGGCTGGGCTTTGCGTAAACTTAGAAGAAAGATACCTTGAACCCTCAACAAGGTCTTTAGTATCAATCTCATCCACCAGTATTTTTTTGGCGCGTTCCCTGACTGCTTTAGGCTGCGCAGGGTCATTAGCTATACGGTTGATATTTCGCGCCGAAGCTTTTGCAGCGGCAACATCTGGGTTGGTGTTGTAGTTCCCAAGCAGGTCTTCAAGCTCTTGGAGCTTTTCTTGAGTTTCAACAGCAAGCGCGTCGGCAGCAGACGGGGCTTTCTTACCTTTGGTTTCTTTGGTTGGAGCTTTAGCAGCAGCCGTGCGCTTTTCTTCCTGTCGACGGATTAGTTCCTTAATAGCTTCAGCTTTGGTGTCCGCTAAATAGCTGTTTTGCGTATCGGCATTTACATCGTGCCACCCCGGTAGCCCCATACTGGTAGTAGAGTCTAGTCGGTTAATTTCATGCTCACTACCATCGGACAGCTTAACTTTTGTAGATGGCCCTGTAAGCGCATCACCCCTAACCGTCTTTGCTTCTTGCAGCACAATTGGTGCTTCGGGTTTAGCAGTCTCACCAACAGCAGGTTCCCCCTCTGCCGTCTCAGTAGTTTCAGTATCAGTAGTTCCAGTATCAGTATCTTCAGTAACAGTCTCACCAACATCAACTTTAGCTTTTGGGAATAACTTTAACGGGCGTCCCCGTGCTGTTGTCATTGCAGCATCGTGCGCTTGCTGGTTTTTAGCAATTACATCCGTATCGCCCTTAACTATAGAACGCTCAAGTATGGCCTTGGTATTAGCCTGACGCTTGGTATCGTAGGTTCCAACTACTTCACCGTCTACCAAATAATCCCACTTACCTTCATCGTTTTGCGCAATTGAGTGCTTTACTTTGGTAACGGGCGCTGGTTGTCCTTGCGTTTCTGTTTGCTTGGTTTTAGTGGGCGTAATGACACTTGTGGGGGCTCCTGTGGTTACTGTAGGGGGCTGTGAAATTTCTCCTGTAGTAGTGACTCCAGCATTCGGCTCAGAAGAAACCACTCCATTTCGTGTAGGTGTTTCAAATCCTCCGGTGGGTTGACCGGCAACGGATTCGCCAGCCACGCCAGCGCTTCCTCCACTTGGTGCGGACTCAGTTCCTGTAGCATTTGGGGCTCCTTGGGTTTGCGCTCGGCGTTGTATTTCAACTTGAATTGCATCGACCAGAGGTTGATTGGGCTCAGGCTTACTTTGCTGTAGCTTAAGTGTTTCCGCTAACAGAACATCAGGCCACGCAGCTAATTTAGAAAAGTCTTGTGATATAGGTGCTGCTGCGGTAGTCTTTGTTGTTTGTTCAACTAACTGCTTTTCTGCCATCTTTAACGCAAGGGCTCTTGGAACTCCAGCAGCCATAAACCCCGCAGCGGTCTTTTCAATTTCTTCAGGTGTGGGGCCAACAGGAGCAGCCGCAGTTGTAGCTGCACCGCCTTCTAACGTAGGTTCTACTCGCGTACCAGTAGTACTAATTTGACCTTCACCTAGTGTTGGGCCTTCAGCACCCGTATCAACTTTAGCTTCGCCCAGTGCTGGGCCTTCACGCTCGGCTCGTAAAAACTCACCAACTTTATACCCTTGGTCACCCAGCGCATGTTTTTCTCTAAAGTCAAACCCTTTAGACTGCGCAATAAGACTGGCTAGCCCTTCGTAGCTTGTGTCTTGTTTATACGCTTGACGCTGCCCGCTTTTAATTTTGTCTTGTACGGCTCGAAGTTTGTTTACCCCTTTACCCACTGCTATTCCACTACCAGTCATTATTCCAGCTTGAAGAACAGTAGAAAGTACAGTATCAGCCGCGCCTGAAATAAAGTCGGCAATACCAGCTTCTGGGTTCATGCCGTAACCTTTGTCTACAGCAAACTGTCCAGCGTAAGTAACCAACTCTCCCGGTGCATCTTTCTTTAAAGCTCTAGCAAAAAATCCAGCAATCTGGTCTAAAGGCATGCCGTTTGCTGCGGCTTTAAGCCCTTTAATATTGGCACCAAGACCCGGCATTTCTCCTAACACCTCTAATGCTGCGTACATAGCTGAACGAGCCGCGTTATTAACAGTATCAAGTCCTTTACGCGCACCTTCATCGTAGGTTTGACCAAACGATTGTGCAAACATAGCACTTAGCACCGCAGGTGTTGAACCCGTTAAAGCCCCGCCAATAAGCGTAGGGGCTTGTTGGCCTATAGAAGTAATAGCACTTTCAAACAGGTTAAGGGGCTTAGAACTTTGCTCACCCATTCCTTGAACAAATTGGTCAATAGAATTTAACCGTGCTTTGTTTGTAGACGTATCAAAACCAAGCATGTCGCCCACAAACAAATTAACACCTCGCACGCCTCTTTCATAGGAAAGCCCAGCTTTTAGCGCCCCTCGTGTTAGCGTTTCTCCAGTTTTTGCTATGCCGGTAAGATTACCTTGTACGCGATAAGATTCTGCTTTAACATATTCGTCTGGAGATTCTTTTACTTGCCCTTCATTAGGACGTATTGCACCAACTTCGGCGCTTTGTTTAGCTAGACTTTCAGCAATATCGGGGTTTAACCCTTGCTCAATGAGTCGGTCTTTTTGCGCTTCAAGCCGAGGGTCTAACTTACGCAGCGTAGGGCTTGTTACTTTGTTTAGTGACGCATACTTTGTAGCAATTAACGCTAATGCGCGTCCTTGGGCTGAGTTTTCAGGCGCTGATGCAATAGCTTGTTGTAGCGCAACCCCTCTTTGCGCCGCAGGCATTGAGTTAAGTTTTGCTTCTAAGGCAGCTACATATTGTGGGTTTACAGCGCCTGTGTTAACTAAGTTTTGCTCTGAAGATACAGGTGACGGTGCTCCACTTCCTAATACTGACCTACCCGCATCCGCAGCATTTATAGGAACTCCAGTTGCCCAGTCCCGTACAGTATTCATTACATTGCCAACGCTATCTAACATAGAAGTAGCCGCAGGTTGCGCCTGAGCTTGTTTCTGTACTGGGGCCGGGGCTTTTGCAGAAGGAGCAAACTCGGCTTGGGTTATGCGTTTGCCGGTAGGGTTGGCTTCCTTGTACGCACGTAGGATGTCTTGGATTTGGACATCCCCTTTATTGGCGTTAGCTTCAAGTTCTAGTAAATCTTTTTCGGATAAGGTTGCTCCTGACCATTTAGTTGGTACAGCAGGGGCTTCAGAAACAACTTCCCAACCACTATTTGCAGTTTTAGCAGCAGGGGCTTCAGAAACAACTTCCCAATCAGTTTTTGCCATGTTAGTTCACTTGTACAGGTTTACCGGCTTTAATTGTCCATTTTTGTCCGTTTTTAAACGTAGTGACTGTACCTTCTTTTAGTAGGTTAATTGGGGGAGCAGTAGCAACACCTGCGGCTTTAGGGGCGGCAGGGGTAGCGGGAGCAGCGGGAGCAGCGGGAGCAAGTTGCGTATCTTTTAATATTCGTCGAGTTTCGGCTTCTACCAAAGCATCCCTAACTTGCGCAGCGGTTCTACCTTTCGGGTCTTTACCACGCATTGCATTTCGGTACTCAGTATTTAACAACAGCCCCTTCTCTACATTCACCGCTGCTTTTTCTGCGGCATCTGCTCTTAGTCTATCTACGTCTATACTTTGTGCACCAGCAGCAACTTCTGTTCTACCTGAAACAGCAGCGGTAACACCGGGTAGGCCCGCAGCCCTTTCTTGGTTGTACCGTGTAAGTGCTAATGCATTTGCATCGTCTTCGGACAGAGTTGGGTCTTTAGCCCTTAAAGACTTGGCGTAAATAGCTACACCTTCCGATTGAACACTAGGTTTAGGCGCCGCCGCAGGTCTAGGTGGTTGGGCAGCACGTTCAGCATACGAAAGACCCCTGAGAGCTTTGTAATCTGCTTCTTGTTGCGCTTTATAAGCATCAACTTTGTTCTTTCTAGCCGCTTGGTAACTGCCCATAGCGTCTTTAACAAGCCCAAGTTTTTCTGCCCGTTGACCGTTAGCTAGGTTAATATTCATCTGAGCAATGGACATCTTAGCGGATTGGTTTGCAGCCAGTGCACCTTTGTAGGAATCGGCAAAAGCAGTACCTGCACCACCTAGCGCACGCATAAAATTAGGCCCCTGAACTATTGCACCCATTGCACTTAGCGCAGCTAAGCCTTTACCTTGTTCTAACGCATCTTTACCCTGCGCAGTTAAGTCTGCAAGTTGTGACTGTATTTCACCGTAAGGACTAGGCCCGGCTATTTTGTTTACCAAGTCCATGCTACGGGTTACGCCCTCTTCTTCAGTTTCATTACTGTCTGCAAAAGGTTGTCTAGCTACTATTTGTTTGGCTTTAGCAAGTATTAAAGGACTCAACTGCGCTTGTAAAGCAGCGTTACCCATTGTGTTAGGTATTTGATCGTCCTCATCGTTTTGGCCTGCTCCTGCTTCTGTATCCTCAACATTGTAAGGGTTAGTCCCGGCGGCAAAATGCATAATTCCGCCTCTACCAAAGGCAACCATGCCGCCACCAGCAGCCGCAGGGAGAGCGTTATATGCACTAGCTAGACCTTGCTTTTCAGACGCACGAGTAGCTAATTCAGTCTCAGCCGCTTGTTTCTCCGCTTCGCTTGATGGGTGTTGAACAATCTGTTTAAGCTGTTCGTCCGAAAGTTTACTGACCGCAGCGGTCATGCGGTTGGGGTCATCCATTGGATTAAGTTCACCACCGCCAGCATAACTCTTTACTTGCCCGCCCTTGGCAAACATACCAAGCTGTTTGAGGCCATAAGCGCCCAGACCCGCAGCAGCTACGTTTTGCATCATTGACGGAGGAGCTTGATACATCTGGGCTGTACCCTGCTGTCCCAAAGGTAATCCACGAACCATGTCAGACATGAAACCCAATTGTTTATAAGGGTAGTTCTGTTGGTTAAGAAAATCTTGGTACGCCTGATCCAATGGTCGCTGGTTCTGCTGCTGTTGCTGTGTACCGTATTGGTTTTGCAGTTGGTTAATACCCATCTGTTGACCATACTGAGCTTGCCCTAATTGACCAAGTTGACCTGCGGCTTGTAATCCAGTCTGAAGTCCTTGAAGTCCAAGGCCAGCACCATATTGCCGAGATTGCTCACCTAATTGTTGACCAGCTAAACCATATTGCGCGCCAAGACCTGCTGCTTGTAAACCTTGACCAGCACCAAACTGACGAGACTGCTCACCCATTTGTTGGGTATTTAACCCAGCCTGTTGGTTAGCCATTTGAGCTTGCAAACCACGACCTTGTTCAGCATTAAATTGCTGCTGTGCTTGTTGGAACGCAGCATTTGAACCTTGCGCTTGAATATCACCCATTTGCTGACCAAGATTACGCTCACGTTCAGCCCGCATAATGGCATCGCGTCCACCACCAAAAGCACCCGCTTGTGTAGCCTGTGCTTGTTGTTGAGTACCTTGGATACCAGACTGCCGACCAGCTTCACGTTTTTGGATATCCACCACATTCTGCATGTAGGGATTCATATACGCATCAGCCGCGCCGGGTTGGGTAAAACTTTGTGTACCTACACCCTGATAACCAAAACTACCCGGTTGATACGCGCCGGGAGCTTGGAATTGATTCCCAAACTGTCCTGCTTGATAGTTTGTACCCAGCGCGCCCATACCAGCCGCTTTAGCCATATCCATACCGGTACCCAACGCTGCGTTAGGCTGCATGTTTGCAGCGCCCTGTTGGGCCTGCTCTTGCATGGGAGTAAACCCAGCAATACGATTTTGGTCATAAGCTTTGTATGGATTTTTGTTAACGTCAGTTAATTGTGAAGCCTGATACAACGTGTCTTTAGCGTAACCTCGCGCCCACTCGGGCAACTCAGTCATGTTAGTCTGAGTCTGCGTTGGTGATGGAGATGAAGATTGGCACATATTTCTATCCTAAAATGTATACATCATTTGGGTAGCAACTTCTTTGAAACCCATCCGACCCCATAATTTAGCTACTCGTAAATCCGTCATAGCTGAAACAAGCAACCGCTTTACTCCGCGATTTTTTAACTCATTAAGTCCAAATTGGACTAACTTTTTACCTACACCATTACGGTGTTCTTTTACTACAAATATCGTATCTTCTTGCGCTATTAAATCTTGGTTATGCATGTCATTAGTAATGTACACATTTATATAACCACAAGCAACTCCATCACCTCTAAGCACAAACGTTAACAAATTACCTTTATCACATGCTTCCCCATACTCATGCAGTCTTGGGTTATAAGGAGAGTAGTCCACTCCCTGCCCAGCAAGTCTTTCTATCATCTCAGCGTAGTGCTGCCGGTACAGGGGTTCAAGTTCTAGATAAGTTTCCTTGAAATTCTCCTGCTGGATGGCGTAATTCATGCGGGCAAATACCTATCCGCACGAGTATTTTTAGCTACTTTACCTTTGCCTACCGTAGCCCTACGAGCTTTTTGTACCTTGTCCATCATGGCATATAGCTTACGCGCACCAGCTTCCGTTGAGCCATTACCAATTTCAGAGACTATGCGGGCCGGTACTACAAATTCACCGTCGGCTAAACGCGCAGGTTGTTTTTGCCCAATAACCGCAGGGATAGAGTCGGATACACCGTCACCGGGGCCACGCAAGAGTCTGCCGCCATCCGAGTAGGAGCCAAGGGTATAACCACCTTCAGCCATTTTAGTTACTTCACCACCATTTGCTGCTTTAGGGATGTAATAACGTGGTCGGTTATAAATTTGTTCACGCCCATATGGGTCTGGCGTAGGCATTGGATTAGCCCATCCGGGATCATATTGATACCCAGCGTTAGCCATTGCCCCACGGTCTGAATCACCGGTAGGGGTAGTAGGATTGTTGTTTTCACTCAAGGACATTAAAGGGCCAGCTACCATCCCCGCAGTTTGTAACGGATTAGCCTTAGCGTAGTTCAACAAATTTTGCCCTGTAGCACCAGATTTTAATGCGTCAAAACGTTGCCCCATTGTCATATTTTCAGGGCTTGGTGGTTGCACTGGATAACTAGACTCTGCAACACTCGGCCCAAATTTTGCCATAGGGCCACCAGCGGTAGCGTTACTAACGTTTGAATAAGGCGAAGGAGTAGTTGTAATCGGGGATGTGTAATTTGGGCTTTGCGCAGTTATGCCACCAACAGGAGCAGGAGTGCCCCCTAGAGTGCTTGCTTTTAAAGTCTCTTGTGAAGCAGTAGACCCAAGTCTAAACGGATCAGCCGCATTTGCAGAAGGTAGCGAAGCTGAAATAGACGGCTCTACAGCAGAAGGCATTGTTAGTCCTGCTTGATTTGTAGCAGCAATTTCTGCTGCCTGTGGTACTGCGCTAGCTACTCCCTCTGCTCCTGCTGCGGCTTGGGGAAGCAATCCTGCTGCACCGGAATTAATTAAAGATTCACCTAAACCAGCGCCGCCATATGCGCCCAATCCTGCCATCAAACCTTTTTTCAAATCTCCAGTTGCAAGCGCGGTTCCACCACCCATTAGTAAAGCGGCTGCGGGAGCGCCAATTCCTGTAGCAGCTAAAGCCATACCACCAAGCATAGGCAAAATAGAAGACAAAAACCCAGCTTCGGGTAAACCAGTTTGGGGGTTGATGGTAAGGGAGCCACCATGTCGCATAGCAAGAGCTTGCAGCCCTTCTACTTCTTTGGGAGCCATATGGACAAGCGTAGTGTCCGGGCCACGCCCATGCGCAGATAGATGTTGGGCAGCAAGTTGTAGGCTCATGTTTTTACTTTCAAGACATTCCCAGCCGAGGTATCGTAGTATATATCCCCTACCCGTAAATTGGCTACATCTGCTTGGGTGGGTAAACTGGGGGTGGATGTCCCCGCCGTAGGGAAAAAACTTAACCCGGCAACAATATCTGTGCCATTTCTTTGGGTACTAGCAACCATTGGCCCAGCATTATCTAGCTGGTTAAAGTACAGCCGTAAGATATTTGTTATCTGGTTTATGAGCGCAGGATCGTATTTATCGCCTATTGCCGCAGGTAGCTTAGGGGAAGTTACGTTTTTTTGTGCCATGCTAGCGCCTGCCGTCCGGTCTGAGGTCAATACGGGGGGAACCAAGCTGCCACTGCGTGCCAATAGTATTGGACGTAATCTGCATCTGCATTTGGCGACCACGGACACGTATGTACACCTGCCCTGTAAATTGATCGACGTTAACGGCGGAAGTGATGGCACCTGTGTTTACTACAGCCGCATTGCCTGATTGGGTAATGCCTGAACCTGAGTTATTTAAACCTTGCAGGTACATAGTCACTTGCGGCGTAGTCCCTGCGGTAGAACCACGGAAGGTCAAGTCAGGGATCATACGGTACACAAACGCAAAGTTATGCCCGTCCCCAATGTCGTACTGGGAAGATGTAATGGAAGCTGCAATAGGCAGAGTAGTACCGGTTTCGTTGTCGTCCACACCGTCTTCATGCTGGACAATGTTGTAGCTGTAAGTGGCTGCAATAGGGTAATTACGTAGACCGGTATCCAACCAAGCCGAACGCGCCATTGTGCCGTAGTACCAGTTATCTTCAAGGTAGTTGTAAACTACATACCGGTCTACCGTATTACTGTTTGCCGAGCAGTAGAAAAACCAAACTTCATTAAAACCTTCGTTGGTACTAGCAAATACTTGGTCTGCTTGTTGAAGATTAATATCACTGTAAATGTATTGGCGCAAATCGCAACGAAGAGTTTGCACACGACCATCGTATTTATAGAACTTATCTACACCCATCCAATAGCTGATACCGGAAGCCATAGCCGCCGCATTAGGGCCAATGATGGAAATGTTGTCAGCAAGAAGCTGCGTACCCCACACATAGGGAGGGCCAAGGTACTGGAGGGAGTACAGAGATGAGTCAGTCCAAACCACAATCTCTTGGCGGCTTTGCAGGGTAGTTACGATTTTGGAGCCGTGCGATAGCCGTGCGCTACCTGCCTGATTGGTAACGGCTGGATACCATGTGGTCAAAGATTCCTGATCCGACCAGCGGATAAGCATAGGGTCAAGCACGGTACTGCCATAATCATTCGTACCAAACACAATCAGGAATCGACTTGCGTCAGAAACGGTAAAAGCGTTTTGGTAAAGCGGGACGTAAGCATCTGCGCCGGGCAACAAAGAAAGTAGCGTGCCCCGAGGGGAAATAGACTGCACCCCCGATTGAGTTCCGCTGGTCACTATTAAAGTAGCAGCGGTCATGGTGGTTGACGCTACCGATGCCCCTGCGCTAACTGTGTACGTACCTATGCCACCTGCTCCAGTACCGGTAAATGTTATTGTCCCAAGGGAGACATTGTTACTACCAGATAGGTAATAAATAGACATCCCAGCCACAATCGTGCCGGAAATAACGGAAGTAACAGTTAGTGTATTAGCACCCGTGCCCGAGCATGAAGCTATGACTGAAGTAGTGGTAGAAGCTGCTGCCAACCAAAAAGAAGCAGTATTAATGTATCTGGTGTAGTACGTTATTCCCGGGGTTAGTCCAGTTGGTAGATTTCCAGTTGTAACAAATGAAATAGGGGTTCCATCAGATAACGTAAGACTGGTAGTTACAACACAGGGGCCAGCAATGGTAATTGTGACCGCAGAATCTGAAACTCCTAAATTAGCATCCCAATAATACAAAGGAAATCCGCGAGGGGCATAAAGTAAATTTTGGCCCCAATTCATTTGGTTCCAAATACGAACACCTGTGTTTATGGCAGCTACTACTACACCAATACCCCAAGTTCCTATAGTAGAAGGAGGTGCGACTGCTGGTGGAGTTCCCCATCCCCCTGCTCCAAAACCTTCAGTTGGGGTATACGTAGCGGAACCAGAACTTAATGGATAAACAGCATAGATAGTGCCGCCGCCACTTGTAGAAGATGAAGCAGTACCTAAGACTTGGATGGTATAGGTTGTAGAGGATATAAGGGTAAGCTGGTATTCCCCCTGAACAAATACCCCACCAACAGTTGTTGTTAATTTAAAAGTTAACCCTGCGGTAGTACCCGCAGTTGTGGTAATTGCAGTGCCCCCAGACGTAGCAGACAACGTAAACGTAGTGGTTGTGTTGGTAGCAATAATATAATAGATTTTTGGACTTGTATAGCCTGTAATAGTCGCTGTACCGCTAAGAGTTCCTGAGATTATTACTGACTGCCCCACTGCCAAAGTAGTTGCATCGCATGAAAATTGCCCTGCTGTTCCTGTAATTGCAACATTAGACGGGTAAGTTATAACGGGGTAAAATATTACGTAATCTCCATTAGAAAAACCCGGAGCCGCTGTTACTGTTACTGTTGTGTACCCACCAGAATTTGTAGCCGTGCTAGTGGCAAATGGGTCGGTTAATGTATCTTCTTTACGGATGGGGGTAATATCGGTGTACGCGCCTCCGTTTTCTATGTAGAACTTGGCTGTTGTACCAACCCCAAGCAAATTTTGCCCTGCTAAGGTTACCCAGTTCCACAAGGAACGGCAAATGCCAAGAAAGGTGTTTTGGGAAATGCGCTGCCAGCCACCAATCTTCTCGGGCGTGCCTTGGCGAAACCGCACCTTATCGGACTCATACCAGCCGCCTTCATTGGTGTACCGAGTGTTTTCCCGGTTAACCCCAGGCTTGAGCGTCAGTTTCTGTAAGGGCATACGTTAATCCAGTAATCGGCATTCGGCAGTTCTGCGTTTAAACAACCCCGGCAAGACTTTACCACCACCTTTTGTCCAAAGCATAAGCTGCTCCTTTGCCTCTTCCCAATCCTGCGCGTTTATCTTGCGCTTGAGGGTGCTAGTTTGCAAACGGCCCGTGCCTAAATTGTAGGCGAAATCCACGATAGCGTTGCACTTTTTCTCGTCAGTCAGCAGTATGGGGCATTGCCGCAAAACGGCAGGAAGATAGGTGTGGTGAAGCTCTTGAAGAAGCAGCGCCGTTGCGTCAGGTTCTGACATGGGTGGATCGGTTAAAGCTACCTTGCGCCCGTCAGCATAATAGGTGCTGCCGTAGCCAATCGTAGGAATACCCGCAGGGCAGAGGTAGGGTTTACCCCTAAACCCCTCAAACTGTTTACACAGTGCTGCGGCTATATCTAGCTTCATAGTCCACGCTTTGCCAGAGTTCTATCAAGGAACCAATAGTTCAAAGTACCCGATACCAGCGCGGCAAAGTCTGCGGACATGATGAGTTTAAATACCACCTCTGGGGATGCACCAGCCAGCCAAGCAGTCCAAGCAAACCAAACATGGGCAAAGCTCCACAAGAACAAAATCCAGTATGTAGCTACCGGACGTACCGAGGCAGACAGACTTGCGGCCCAGCCACCGGCAGCTTTAACCATGTCGGTCTGCTGCTCAATTGCAGAGTTAAACGCATCCATGACTCCAGTGTCTACTGTAGCTTCGCGCTGCGCCCCGATCTCAGCCATCTTTTGATTACCGCGCAGGGTTTCTAGTTGGCATTGCTGCTCAAACATCTTTAACTCATGCGCCCGCTCGTTCTTTTTGTCCATCCATTTGAGGACTTCAGGAGCCAAACGAAACACACCCCCAAGTAGGGAGCCAAAAATACCGCCACCTAGTAGTTCTAACATATCAGTCCTTTTTGCAGGGAGGAGCAGAGTCCTCATCATGGGATAATTTCACACCAGCCAACAGCCCAATGAAGCCGCCGACAATGGTTTGGAATGCGGGGCTAATTAGTTTAAAGATTTCTGCGTTGTCTACAAGCGGGTCAAACAAGCCCGCCATCAGCACAGCTACCATGCCAATGATAACTACGCACAAGGTAAAGCTGACCATGAGTGTCACGGCAAACGTAAGTTTTGTCTTAATGGTACTGTTCACATCAACCCCTCTTAATCAAAAATTCCCAAGCTAAGCCGCCTATCGGCACAATCATCGCAATGGCTGCAATAAACAGCAGGAAGTTCATTAGGGCATTACCTGCCGCTTCCCTGTCCTTTTGCTTCTGCTCTGCCATTACCCTTTCCATATCGGCCCGTTCTTTGTGCATCCGCGCTCGCTCTGCCATCATCTCTTCCCAGACTGGCGCATTGCCGGTCATAAAAAGTAAGTCCTTTATGTACCGCTCATCATCTCGTAGTGCCTTAGACGCTAACGCTATCTTCAGGGCTTCTGCGTTTATCTGCGAATCGCTCTTTTGGATGTTTGCTATCCGCGCCTTGGTTGAGGCCGCGTGAACCTGATCTGCCGCCGCGTAAAAGCTGCTGAACTGACCATACAATGACTTGACATCCTTGCCCAGCGCCACCGCCTTCTTGATCTGATCCACCACGGTCTGAGCCGTAGCTATCGCCACAGTAATGGAAATCGGATCGAGCATTCACTTGTCTACCTTCTCCCACCTTAAACAATAAACCTGCCGGTTAAATGAGTCCCCAGTCCAGTACCACTTTACGCATATGTACTTTACTGGAGCCTGCGGAACTACAAGCCCTAATATAAGTACAAGCCAGCGCATTATGCATTGATTCGGCTATTCCAAAAACGCCAAACTTTTACGTCTTGTGTTGCAGTAATAGTTGCGCTATTGTTTAATAAGACTACAACATCTTTAGCAGCCCGGTCAACCCCACCTATTTGGCATGGCCCCATAGGAACCAAAATACACCCTTGCGCAATATCTAGGTTATCCCCACTCATTACATTTAATTGTTCAGATTTAATAAGGCCGCCAGCACGGGGGATAACACACATGTATTCACTACCATCTTCTAATGCGGTTACCGTAAAAGTTTTAGTATTACGTTCTTGTAATGGAGGCCATACATCCCCAACAACCACACGATCCGCTTCTGGGGCTAATTCTGGAAAAGCAAAATCAAAACTTCCAGTCAAGATTAAATGCCTACGGACATAAGTTTCAGAAGTTACAGGCGCCCCATTTAAATTTCGAGTAATAAATTCACCCGCAGTTTCATAATGCGTTAAATTAATAGACATATTAATGGCATGGTAGGGGATTACTCGTCCAGAATTAATCATTACAACACCTGTGTATTAGGTACGATATCTACATTACGTTTTTCGTTGCCGAGATAAGTTTGCGTTTCTGATATAGCCACAGAAGCAGGTGTTGGCGCTAAGGTTGGCACTAAGGCTTGAATTTCATCAAACCCTGTAGCTACAGCAACAGCAGCCTTACGTTCAACCAAAAATACTGGAGCACGCATTTGGATTTCAGCCACAAGTGCGTCCCCTGTTAAAAACGCGCCATCTACCACGGGAACATCAATTGCATACGTAGCAATGTCAGTACCAGAGTCGCTGTACGTTACTTGAATTTGCCCAATTTCTGCGTTAGCAGCAATAATTCGATAGTCCATCATCCTTGTGCTCCATAAACTGTTCCACTAATACCAGCGCCACTATTGACGTTGGCTTTACCTATTAAAGAATATTGTGCTGCTCCCCCCGCTGCGCCGTAGACGGTAAAACCCTTATCACTTGGCGTCCCATTATCTCCAGTTACCCCTGCGCTGCCCCAACTACCACCATTGCCCCCAGCACCGGCATAATAAGTTGGGCTAAACAATGAGCCAGCCGCGCCCAAACCAGCGGCAGAGAAAGTCCCCCCACTACCGGGCTGACCGTTATTGCCCGGGTTAGAACCAGTCCAACCACTACCGCCAGCACCGCCAGCACTAGGGTAAGAATTTGATGATGACCTACCGCCGCCGCCACCTCCGGCACCCATAACTATAGTATTTTTACTATAACCATATATATAACAAGAACCGCCGCCGCCGCCACCGCTACCGCCGCTACCAACAATACCATTATTTGTAAAAGTTATGGTGCGACCAACATAAATAGCAGGGCCCCCAGAAGCGCCAGCAACTGCGTCATAAGGATAATAATATCCGGCTCCGCCACCTGCCGCGCCGCCCATACCTAAAATATAACTATTATTAACAACAGCCACAGTATCGCCCGCTGCCCAAGACGTATCTACTGTAAATGCGTATGACCCAGTAGAAGGACTGGTTATTGCAGCGTTAACGGTAAACGTAACATCAGTAAGCCCCGTAACATACCCGGATACTTTTGCGGTATTCGCAGTGTAATTTGTAACAGTTGAGCTAATAACTACAGAAGCTATTGCACGGGTAGCCGCACTTGATGCGCTATTTCCAACAGCATTAGTTGCATATACTGTGAAGGTATAAGCCGTACCTTGGGACAAACCAGAAATATTAATTGTGCCGGAACCGGATGTTGCTAATGTGCCTGTAATACCACCGGGCGAAGATACAGCCGTATATGAAGTAATAGGTGAACCGCCCGTATTTGTTGAAGCAGTGTAGGTAACCGAGGCAGTTGTATACCCCGTTACTGTAGCCGTGCCAATAGTGGGTGCATAAGGCACAAAAGCCCTAGCCCCTGCAACAAATGCGTTAAGGATGCCGCTCATGTTACGTTAATTCCAGTCAATATCCATTGTGTAGCAGTAATCTTCAAGCAGTTAGCTACACCATACTGCGCCAATGTTCTGCTTCCAGTGCCACCACCTTGCGCCCATGTAAGGGTATCAGAAGTGATGGATATTGTCACTGCATTAGTGGACATGTTAACAATAGATACTGCCGTACCAATTGGGTACGCTACCGAAGCGTTAGCTGGGATTGTGTAAGTTGCAACACCTGCGCCGGATGCGTGGTAAATGTGCTTGCCTGCATCAGCTAAAACTAATGTGTAGCTTCCGGTTTGGGCATTTTGGGGGATGCTTAGGTATCCGGGGGTAGTCGTTCCGTCAACCGTGAAGTTGCTTAGGATGGTAGAGGACAGTTTGATGTAGTCCGTGCCATTGTAAAAAACAACAGCTTTTTCGCCCGGTATAACCGTAACCCCTGTTTGCCCAGATGCCTTAATGGTTGCCGAGTAGGTAGAGTCAAGATTAGCAACGACGTACCCTTTGCTTAGACTGGGCGCTGTGATAGTTACGTTAGCCGCCAAGCTGCTTACTTTGATGGCGTAATACTGCGCGGTAGTTGCTGCAATGTTGGTAGCAGAGCTTGTACCAAACGTGTTGGCAAGGGTAAGCGCATTGGCTGTAAAGGACGCCGAGGTAAGCGACAGCGTGCCTGCAATGGCGATGTCCAAGTACGACGTGATGGAGTTGTTAACGTCATCACCCCAAGTACCAGACTCCGTGCCGGTAACCGGTAATCCAAGGGACAGGTTGGTTGTGTAATTTACGGTCATGGGGATTCCTTACGATAGGGATGGCTTATTTTACGCGGGAGCACCGGGTTCGTCAGCAGGTTCAGGGGTATTGCCTTCAGCAAGCCAAGCTAAGTAAGCCCTGTAATCTGGGTTGAGAATGTCAAAAGGAATGCAAGCTCCATCAGCAATACGGCTAACGCAAGTGACCTCGCCACCAATTGGAGGGGGTTTAATGAGTTGATACATAATTAAAGCTCCGCTAATGCTGCCCAGCTACCGCCAACAACTGTGTTATTGGTAAAATAAAACCTATATTGGGCTACCGTAGACACTGTTGTACCAGCAGTAGCCCCGGTAATACTGCCAACCCCTGTCCTTGTTACAGTAGGACTAATTGCTTTATAAACTGCAAAAGGTATGGGAAAATAATTAGTCCCAGCTGGGCCATAAAAAGTTGATTCACCTACCTCATAATACCGTTGGCAATATATAAATTCTGTGGCATAAGGACGGTAGTCAAAGCTCGTTGCAGTGGAGCCTTTCTCTAGCTGTACGCCTGTGATGTAGAAAGTAGCGCCGCTTGTGCCTACTACTGAGACTGCGCCTGTGGCTGAACGATATAAATTTGCAGACCAAGACCCGGCAGTTCCGCTATTTGTTGACCCAACGCCAAGACCAAAATAAACCCTTATACCAATTCCGTTTGTTGCACCAATCCATGTCCCTGCGGTGGGGCCTGCAACAGTTACAGAAATGGAAGTCCAAGTGTTTGCTACTGGAATTGAGTATGTAAAAGGATAAGAATAATTGGCGGCGCTATTAACAAGCGAGCCTCCAAAAGTGCCCGTTAAAGATGAATATACTAAAAATGAAAGCGTAACCGTTTTAGCGCTAGCCGTTCCCCATGCAAGATCAGAAGTATTAAAACCTTCAATCATTTGCTGCAATTGAAAAACATCACTGGCAGAAACAGAATAGGCGGAAGCTGAAGTAATAGCTAAATAATTTGTAAACCCAGCCGCTACACGAGTTGCGTACCCAGTTTCTGTTGCACTTGGTGTTTGTTGAACAGTAAATTTACTTGCTACAGTGCCGTAAATATTCCAGCGGTCTAAACAATACTGCGTTCCACTAGTGTCTTGAGTAACACTAGCCCCAGCATTACGCTGGTCTATGACCATGCCGCCATTGATGATGCGGTTCTTAAAGCCAAAGGTGTTGGGTAGGTTTGCTGCGTTGGCAAAGGTAGTCGTTGCGTCTGAGTTGACCGTGAATGCGGTTGTACCGTTTGCTTGAAGCGCCAACACGCCCGAAGCGTCTGCCGTCTGGACTATGCCGCCGCTGCCTGTGCTTGAAGCGTTGATTGTTGATGTCATGCTGCGCCTTTCAATGCTGCTACGTCAGCTTGTAGTTGAGTGATTAGGGCTTGCTGCTCTTGGATTGCTTTAACAAGTACAGGCAACATAAAGTCTGGAGTAATTGTTAAATAAGGCGTCCCGTCTTCAGCTTTTTCATCTTTCTCGATCACCATTTCGGGAATTAGTGGCAATAAATTTTGCGCTTTAAACCCAAGTTTTTTAGGGCTGTTATCATCTTCCCAGTTAAAGTGGAATTTAACGGGTTCAATTTGCAATACTTCTGCAAGACCTTGAGATGGCTCAAAGTTTTTCTTTTGACGAACATCAGATGCGCCAGCAGCCCAATTTGCCGAACCTTGTGATATAGATGGGCCA
>Ga0114975_10000438_pt1 | contig 31383 bp, 33 predicted proteins | sample S_130626_EF_Meta_FD_87031 | JGI IMG/M metagenome (GOLD analysis project Ga0114975, IMG submission 87031) | Freshwater microbial communities from Lake Simoncouche, Canada to study carbon cycling - S_130626_EF_MetaG | ecosystem: Environmental > Aquatic > Freshwater > Lake | place: Lake...
ACAAAAGGAACCACAAGAGGAACAACAAAAAAAACCACAAGAGGAACCACAACCAACCAATATTAAAAAACAAATTCGCAAAAAATATGAAAAAAAGAATTATGAAAATGAACCAACCAGTCTCCTTCAAAATAGAAATCCAGTAAAATACATAAAAAACAATGAAACATTTCCAATAGATCAATTAAATCGTTATGGTTTTTTACCCTTTTCTGTGCAACGTTTTTTTCAATATAATAATTATAATTGTGTTCTCAAAACAAATCCTGCTTACATTCGCCCAAATACAGAATGTCTATTACGATATAGCGTGGAGCAATATCCAAATCAATCTATATTAGGTGTTTTTGCCGATATTTATGCAAATAGTAATAATATTGAAATCACACCATCTGTAAAAGAATTCAAACAAATATTAAAAAAGAACATTTCATTAGATAAATTTGTGAAATATAACAATGGATATTTAGTTCACGTTTTTCACGAATCCAATCTAACTTCAAAAACAATTGATACTGCAAAATACTCAAACACCGGATTTTATAAACGTATTGACAAAGACAATGAATATCAAATGGAATTTCTTAAAAACACAATATCTTCTTTTGAGAACTTTATAGACTACTTAACACACGATACCAATAAAATCGATCACACCTATTTATGGGATGTTATAACAGATGACAATCAAAATCTCACTAAAAGCGGAATTAATTTAGTTATTTTAGAAATCACCGGGAATGATATAACAGACGACATAACTATTTTATGTCCAACCAATTCTCATTCAAAAAACATTTTCGATTTAACAAAGAGAACATCGTTTGTAATTAAACAAGGCGAATTTTATGAACCCATTTGCATGTATAAAGAAGAAAACGGGAAAATCGTTCCTACCAAAACGTTTTTAAATGTGTCTTCTATCGATGAAGTGAAAAAGGTTCTCAAATTAGTTGAAAAAATAACTCTCAATGGTTGTCGTCCATTAGATAGCATTCCAAATGTGTATACTTTTACAAGACCGCTGTATTTAAAAGAATTATTTATTCAATTGAAAATGTATGATTATATTGTATTTTGTCAAGTTATGAATTATCAAGGAAAAATAAACGGGGTTCTTGTAAAAGAAAAAGAATATTCGAAATCCCATGTATTCGTTCCGTGTTTTCCATCTGCTGAAATAAATGAAATGGATGATATTCCAATCATGTTTATAGACGACACTGAAATTCCGGAAACAGTCGCCAACTTTTCTTCTGCCAACGAATCAACCAATGAAGAAGACGACGACGGCATTACAGAAGGAAATCCCAAAAACATTTGGCAAAATTATGAAAATACAATACAATTATTAAATACAATCAAAATAAAAACACAGAGTGCGATTCCATGTTCTCCTAAATTAAAAGTGGTGGAAGACAAATTGATTATAGGAATTATCACAGAAACAAATCAATTCATACCAATTGATCCACCGTCCGAAAATATATATGAAGATGATTATCCCGTTGTAGAAGAATCCAATGCAATAATTGCAGATAAAGAATTGGCGATTTCAAAAACTGGAGACGAAGAACGCAAACAAATGATAAAACGTATCACTTTACAGACACAATTCTACGTTGTGTTTAGATCCATTGTTCGCGAATTATTAAATGAATTAGAGAACCGTAAAATACGAAATGAAATGATGGAAATTTATAAAAATCCGTATATTTTATTTTTAGATAAACATGCGGTTTTCATAGACTATTTGAAAGTTCTCGTTGGCAAAAAAATTGAATTTAGCGATTTTGATGAAGAAATAATCATGGAAATGGAAAATATATCTTGTCAAAATGATTGCGGGAATACCGCCGGCACTAAATATTGTATTGAAAAAAAAGACGGTGAATGTACATTGGTTATTCCTAAACAACATTTATTGATGCCCAATATTGAAAATAAAACATTTTTTTTTCATACATTGGCCTATGATTTATTACAAAATAATCGTATTCGTCTTTTTATGACAGAACCAAATTCCTACCTAAATATAACTGACACTGAATACAAATTAAATGAAGACGAATTTATTCTTTTACAGAACACATTACAAACAGATTATTTGAAAAAAATGTTGCCATTCAATTATAATCAACAAATTAAAAACAGCAGTTTTGAAACCGCACGTCCGCAAGTGAGTTTTCCATATTCAACGGATGTCATCAAAATGGAAGAACAGTCAAAAATAGTGAATAAATATCTAACATCGAGACAGGGTGTTGAAAACCAGGAGGATGATACAACAGCGAATACAAATGATGAAGATTTTTTATTTGAATGTGTAGAAAAAACCCGTGGTGTTATTGGAAATACAAATAGTTTATGGAAACGCATTTTTTCAAAAGATACGTTGACACCTACCAAAGAAATAGTATTTAAACACAGTTCTGGAAATTGTACTTTTTATATGTTAATGTATATTTTTCAAAAAGAATATCAAAAAATTTCGCTTCATGCGTTAAAGAATTCTTTAGCTAAAAAATATCGTAAATTGTGGGAAAAACATGGCAACCAGTTGCGAAAAGTATTTGCAAAACAAGGGAAATTACAAATCTCGAAAACGGCGAATGAAAACACAATCGAAACAATTGTCATGGATTCTTCGTATTATTTGACGGATTTAGATGTCTGGATTTTTGCCATGATTAGTGAAATACAAATATGTTTATTTAATCCAAACAAATTGCGTGGAACAAATGTGGAATGGTTTTTGATTGGACCTAAATATAAAAATATTACCTATTTCATTCGTAGTGGTATTTTTACAAAATCGAATAAACCAATGTCGTTTCATTTAATTACACCCGCTCATTATTTGGCCAATTTAGAAGAACTAGATCGATTGGTTCAACAAGAAAATTCAGGGCGTTTGAATAAAAAAGAACATTTGATTACTTTTGAAGAATATCTTGCTATTTACGATTGATTTTTTTTGTGATTTTTTTTGTGATTTTCATGTGTTTTATTTAGAAAAAGTTCTCTTTTTTGACATGTGTTTTATTTAGGAAAAGTTCTCTTTTTTTGATATGCGTTTATTTTATTCTTGCAACCACGAGACAAACAATATTATTTCATACAAAACAATGCATTTTGTATGAAAAAAAACGGGAGGATAAACATAAAATGTTTGTTTTGTATAAATATCTCATAAAAGAATATACAAATAATGATGAATAATACTGTAAAACCATCTGTTGGAGGTAAAAAAAAGACAAGAAGAAACGTATCTGGAAGAAAACAATTATACACACAAAAGAATTTTCCTAAAAAAAATAAAAATAAAACTAAAAAAAAGAGACGCAAGCGTTCTAAAAAAAACAATGCGATTACCCAGAAAAATCTATATCCAGAACAAGCACAACCACAAGAACTGGTATACGATCAACAAAATAACAACCAATATTATAATCAAGGACAAGTACAAGAGAAACGACCCATGATGAATAATGTAGCACCAGGGGTTGGTTTGGGGTTCGGTGCTGGGATAGGAGAAGGGGTTGCTGATGCGGGTAAGGAAGCTGTTGCGGCAATGTTTGATGGTGTAGAAGACTAATGTTTATTTGTATATCCGGCTATCGTTTCATACAAAATAATCACATTTTATATGAAAAATAAAAGAAATAATAGACAGTAATATAAATCTATATAAAAATTATAAAATAACAAATGGTTGTTTTGCTAAAACATATTCATGTTCCCGATCGATACATCCCAAAATATCTTTCTAAAACAGAAAAACGCCGTCAAAAACAGAACTTAATTCGATCCCGAAAATTATATAAAAATAAAAAATACATAAATCGACCCCATTTGAAAACATACAAACATCGTTCATCAAAACATCTTAAACGGGTTTATGAAACATATGGTGTAAACAGTTTGAAACCAACTTTACAAATGGCTAAAAAAACAGGGTGTAGTCAAAGTGCTCTTAAAAAGATTGTTCAAAAAGGGGAGGGGGCTTATTATAGTTCCGGTAGTCGCCCCAACCAAACCCCGCAAAGTTGGGGGTATGCTCGTTTGGGATCTGCTATCACGGGGGACAAGGCAAGTGTGGTTGATTATTTTATTTTAAAGAATGGGTGCAAACCATCAAGTAAAGCCTTGAAACTAGCCACTCGTAAAAAGAATCAAAAATAAATCATCCCCCGTTCCCGTTCTAAATCATCCCCCCATTGTTCTAAATACAAACCCGATAATAATAAGAATACAACGCGGTTGGACTGTATCGTTTAAATTCAACCACTTGACGAGGACGCAACATAATGGCTAAAGAAACCGGATCAAACCGCGAAATCTCCGGAAATTGGTCTAACTTATTCAAATTCATTTTTTGCATGAGTTCTATTTTTTCGTCCTCCTTTAATATGCGAACCAAAGGAACTAAATCATGAGATAAAATATCATATTGCAATCGTTTAATGTTGTGTATAACAATGAAAATACCATCTTTTTCGTACAAATATGAAATCATGTTTAATATCGTCTCATTTGGCTCTTCATCGATAATTACAACCAACGTGTCGTTTTTTGTAAGAATATTGTCAATTTCATACAAATCTTCTATGATGGTTGTAAGATTGGATTTGCTTATTTGACGCGAATTTTTGACAGCCGTTTGTGGCGTTTTCTTTACATCACTTGATGGTGTCAAATAATATTTAATGTATACTTTTTTTTGTTCACTTGCATGTGTGATCATCATGTCCAATTGTGTGTTAAAATACATGGCATCTATTTCATTTATACTAAATCCGGTATATTCATCCACATTATAATTGAACCGCAGCATGTGATTTAAAATATTTAGTCGAGATTTGTATATTTTTAAAATTGTATTTGTACTACTTCCAATAGATGACATGATGCGAATAAAGGTTAAATACTATATTATAATACGTTTATATTATATCCTTTTAGTCATGTCTGTATTTTAAATCAATTTTATTGAATTTTTAATGTTTATTCTATCAAACCCCTTTCGAAAGGGGGTTTGTGAAAATAGACATTGAGAAAACACTCATTCAAGTGTGTATAAAAGAAAATGTAAATGCATACTATACATCATACAATACATCATGGCGGGTGTTATTCCACAAAATTATGGCAATGATTATTCAAATTTTTATACTGATACTATTAAAAATAAATTTACTAATATAGGTGATAATGAAACAATACAACAAAAAATAAAAAAAACGATGCAACACTATTCAAAAAACGAAGAATACAATGAAAACACAAAAAATGTCTATTACGGGCAATATATGAATATATTTAATATCACTTTAGGAATAATTGGGTTGACCTATTCTATTTATTCAACCATGTTTGTTGTAAATACAAACACGATTCGTGGAGGACGAAATCGATAAACAACAGTAAAAGAAGATATTTAGGAATTTCAAAACCCAATAAATAAATACCAGATCAACTAAAATAACGTAATATAATATAGAGAAATATTAAATGGGACATTTATCTGGAGATACTACTAATATAAATAAATTAGTTAAAAATATAATACCACAAAAAAAAAAGGTTAATGCAGAAAGAACCGAATCCTTCATGAATTACCAAGACGCTTATTCAAATGAAAATAATAAAATAGCAATCAACTTATTGATAACAATTATGGCCACTAGCGTTTTGTATTTTGTCTTTAAAAAGATATAAAATAGGAAGCATATAATATAGAGAAATATAGAAATGGGAAATTTATCTGGAGATACTAATAATATAAATAGTTTAGTTACAAACGTACAAAAAATTGAAGGAAAATATACAGCAAACGGTGCAGGAAAAGATTATGTTTCTTATATCACATTGAATACACCCTTAAATGAACGAAATTTAACAAAAAACGATATAATGGCACGGGACAATAGAAACATTGTTATTCAAGAAAATACTGTTTTAATCATTGGAACATTCGCGGCTGTATGTTTTTTGATTTTTGGTGTGTATATTAGCACCAAAAGATAATGATTTAGAAGTTATATTATTTCTATGGATAATATAAAATAGAATGTCTGCTTTATTTGGGGATGTAGATACTACCAATTTGGATGGAAATACAGGCGCTGTCACAAAATATTTGAACGATTTGCTCTTGGTAAAACAAGACAAACTGAACAATGATCAAAATTCGAACAAACGAATGATTGCCTTTAATGAAAGTTATCGTAAAAGACAAGCCGATTATCTTTGGTTGGTTTTCTATGTTTTTATTGCATTGATTATATTTTGTTTTTTTTATTTACTAAGAATGTTCTTTCCATTTATTCCCGATATAGTAATGGATTTATTATATGTTAATTTATTTGCCTTTTTACTTTTATTTATTGCGATAAAAATATTTTATATACAACAACGAAGTAAAATGAATTATGATGAATTGGATATTCCTTCTAATATTCCAAAATAAATGTTCAATTTGCACAAAAGACCAGTGTATCTACCGGAACCAAACTAAAAGAGTTTTTTACTATTACAGATACAGAACCATCAAAATATTCTGTTTTAGAGCAACGCGTATTGTAAATGTTCTTCTTTTGGTACATTTCTTGTTATTCAATTTATTTTTATAGTGATCTATTATTATAAGCACAAATTGTTATTGAGTTTCATTTATAATAACACGCCCATCGCGTTTAGTCATGATGATATATTATCATAAAATTATATTATATATTATCATATAATATAATCAATTTTAAGATAATAAATGACGATTGATGATAAAAATAATTTGAATTTATTGAAATCAGTTGATGATTTTAATTATATTCAACTAAATAATATTAATAAAAAATATAATGATTGTATTATTAAAAATACGTGTCAAAAAACATCAACAACCTCATACAATACTTGTGCAAACGCAGTAGATACTAGTGGTAATTATAACTGTACAAATGAAGTATCTAACGAGATTAATATGTTAAACACTAACATTCAAACTCAATATTATAAAATTCCTAAAAATGGCATTACAGAACGCGTGGCAAATTATAAAAATGATCAATCTCAAAAAATTCAATGGTTCTATTCTTATTTGTTTTATTTTTATTATCTCATTTATTTTATTTTTGTTGGTTTTATAATATTTAAATCGTTTTTCAAAGAAAAAACGGGGTTTCAAGGAATAAAAAAATATGGATTATCTATTTTAGGTTATTTAGTGTTTCCATTTTTAATTGGATTTATAGAAGAATTAATTATTTGGGTATTATCCTTTTTATATTCTGGCATTGTATCCAACGTTTTTTTGAAAAATATATATTGATGCCTGTCATTCCGTTTATTTTTCATACAAAATTATTTGTTTTATATGAAACAAATGCCTGGGTCTTTCCAAAAAGGTCTGCATAAATATATAAATTATCCACTCGCTTCGATACCCTCATCCTCAACCTCTTCGTCATCATCGTCATCCCCTTGAAACATTTTCATGGAATCCGATTGATAATTAATGACCACATTCGTCCAACATTTATTCAATTTATAGGCACCGTATTTACGATCCATATACAATTGTATTTCTTTTGGACTGGGCGGATTCGTGCCATAAGAACCCAGATACCAATTTTTAAATTCAGCGGTGAGTTCTGTTTTTGCGATAGTTCCCCCCGGTTTCTCCAAAATACGATCGGATACAAATTCGGCAATGTAATCTTGATTTTCGCGATAAGAATTACTTGATTTCATGACAATAGAACAGTCTTTTACAATGCCATCCGTTTCATACGCTTTTTTTACCAACATATGTGCAAAAACTTCTTTCCAATAAACAAATTTTTCCTTGATTGATTTGTCTAATAGAAATTGATACGGTTTTTCACGATCATTTTGCACGGGTTTTTCAACAAATAATGACATGAAATCGACCACGCGGATGCGTCGCCAGGTTCCGTGATCTTGGCTCTTGATTTCCATAAATTCGTTGGAACAAACCACCAATTTAAATTGTGGAATGAATGTTATAGCACTTGTCATGTATGGTGCTCTGGCTTGTATGGGGTCAATACCGCTGGTTAATTGTTTCATAACACCTTCATTGATACGGTCGCCTTTTGATGGTTCTTGCATAACGGCATAACGTATTCCACGCAATGCCACCGTTTCGGGGGCAAGTCCGCCTATTTTTGTTCGTTTGTCGGTGACTAAAGAGAGCGGAACATCGCCTTTATAATCTCCCAACACGGATTCCATAAGACTTACCAATACGGATTTGCCGTTTTGTCCAACCCCAATATACATGTTGAACGTTTGATTAGTAGATGTGCCGATGAGAGTTGACGCCAAATGTTCCCACATATAATCATGTAATTCTTTTATAGGAAACAGTTTTTGCATAAAGTCGGTGATTTCGGCGAAAATAGCAGGGTGTGTGGTGGTGTTTAAGGTTTCAATATAATCGATTTTCGTTGTTCTTGATACATAATCTTCAGGTAAGCCATTTCGAAAGACCTTGTTTTTGAAATCGACAACCCCGTTTTTGAAACAAAGTAAATATGGGTTTGTATCTAATTTTGCCATAAATTCGGGGTCGTGAAATAACTCTTTGGCTTCTGTCATGATGTTTTTTTTGTCGTTAGTGCGACCAAGACGCATCAAAATATCATTGATACGAACCGTTTTTCTCTTACTAATATGCTGTTCACGTATTTTTTCTTCATCCGACATTTGAGAAGTTGAAGCGTGGCCTGTTTTTAATTTGGTGTATCTATCCATATAATAACTGTTTTTTTGTTGATAAACGTCCCGCATATCCCTCGAAATTGCCAATCGCAATGTTGTGCCGGAATCGTTTTCCACCCATCGATGCTTTGTGTATTCAAACCACACATTGCTTTTTATTCCCACGCAAACAAATCGATCTTTGAACAGTTGATAGAGAACACTCGCCAAATCAAAATCTGCCACCCCCCGGTCCATCGATTTATCTTCCGGATCAGTAGAAACCTTGAGTGTTAATTCCATTGCAGACTCGATGCTATTTTTAATGATATTGTCATATTTTTCACGGGCATCCATTTTTGACCAGTGCATGATGGAGCGTTTTGTAAGTCCTTGTGGATTGTCGCTAAAACCACACCATTTATCATACGAATCCTTCATATCATTCATTTGACATTTTGAAGAACATTGTAAACTAAAAGCAAACCACACGAAAAACAGTTTATCGCTTATATTGCGCAATGCCCATCCAACGCGAATCCATTTGGAGTATTCTGTATAATAAGGTTCGGGCAAGGACATTGTAAATTCATAGGATTCGACAATTTCAATATCCTGTTTATTCGTAGAGTTTTTATGTCTGTCAATGAATGCTTTTAGTAGAACATCAAACTCTTCTTTGTTTCGGGTTTCAAATAACATGGGTAATAAATTCATACAACAAACGGACGTATCCATATAGTTAGAAATGGCTATCGTTTGAATTATTGCTCTGGGCATTTCGCCACCGCCACCACCGCCACCACCACCACCCACCACCGCCGCCGCGTGATTTCCATCATTTTCATTATTACCTCCATCGGCCTGTTTTTTTTTTGCTAAAACGATTTCACCGGATTCAATTTTTTTCTTTCGTTTTTCTACAAAAGAATCTTTTAAAAGAAATACTGGATGTTCTCTATACCGTGCGGACAATCTATGGAAATTAGTGGGCATGATTAGAAACTCTGCGACATCGATTTCCGTTTTAATCAATTGTTCTTTTTCTTCGTCAAACACGACATTATAGGCGAGTGATAATTCATATTTAATATTTTTGGGTTTCTTTGACCCCGTGAGTTGCCAATTTATGTTTCCAATAGAAATACCATGATCAAGGACTTCGTCCCATGTATTGGTTATCGGCAAATCGCCCCATTTTTCTTCAAATATAGTTTTCATTTTTAATCGAATCCATTGTTGGGTTGTGTGTTCGCATTTGATGCCAATAATAATGTGAATACCGTCTTTTGTGATCTTTTTTTCTTGGTCGTGAACAATCGTTGGTTTTTCGAAAATGAAAATGGAAAAGGCGATACTGGAATCCATTTCATAAATCTGGGCAAGGACTTCCAAATACCCTTCGATAATATCTTCCAAATGGTCTTTCGTGTATTGACGCTCTGTTGTGTCAAATGCAAAACGCAAATCAATGTCAATTAAAATAGGTCCTTCGTTTTCTAACTGGGCTTCTGTTAAATACGAGTCTTTTTTGTTGAATATTGTGTGAAAATATAAATCTAAAAATGTCTTATATTCACTGTCCGGAATATGAAAATTACCACCGTAAATGGTTTCATTATTTTCGTTGGTTCCCGCTATACGGGTGTTTGTTGAAAGTATGTTCTTTTTTTGTTCTTTGGTAATTGCATGAGAACGTAAGAAATCGTCAAATGAATTGGATGTTTTTATAGATATTTTCTTAGTGTTCTTTTTTGTTATTTTTAAAGAAACCGGTTGTTCATCGGGTGTTTCGTGAGCATCGGTTTTGTTCTCATTAGAAGGAGAAGGAGACGAAGAATTTATTTCGTTTTCATTTTCATTTTCAGTTTCAGTTTCAGTTTCACTTACCGGCGTAAACGTGTTTTCATTTCGCATATTTTCATTATTATTAATTGCATTCATTGTAAAAAGTAATGTTGCATTCATCGTTATAATATACTATATTCATAGATTTATATGGTTTCAAATCAATTTTTTAGGGTATGTCTATAGTTTCAATACTATTTTATTGACTGCATATATGCAGGTCATTATTTTACAATAAACACCATTTGTAGAATCATTTATAGAATCAGATAGTGCAAATTGACAATAAATACATTACCACAATATTTTTCTTGATAAATTATTTGGTGAATATTTGTTTTTTTTCCAATTTCCTTTGATTTTTGCACTGCGCGTTAAATAATTATGACGACGGCGTTTGTTCTTGTGTTTTGTATAATCCTCATATTGCATTTGACCAAACGAAACAAGATGATGATTTGGATCTTCAATCATATATTTTTTGTTTTTACGGGTGGAACGGTAAACCTTGGCGTTTTTTCCTAAATATTGCTTTGCCCGTTTTTGAACAACGTTTGGATTGGAAAACTTCCATATTGGGTCAGATCGTTTTATGGAGGTTGCAGGTTGAAAAGACATTTTGTGAATATATTTTATATATATTTCGTTTTGTTTTTTGAGAACCTTTGGTAATAATTGTTGAATAATTGTCAAATAATTGTTGAATAATTGTCAAATAATTGTTCTAAAATAATTGTCAAATAATTGTCAAATAATTGTCAAATAATTGTTCTGAAATAAAGGATAATAAAAACAGAACCATCACAAAAACAGAACCATCACAAAAACAGAACCACCACAAAAACAGAACCACCACAAAAACAGAACCACATTGGTTTATGCCCCTACGGGGCATTTGTGTTTTCTATCATTTCTTTTTCTAAAAGAAATAGCATTTGTGTTTTCTATCATTTCTTTTTCTAAAAGAAATAAATGACTTAAAGAAAAGGTTTAATCATCTTTAATAAACGAAGAAAAATGTCGATTGCTTTATATTATAAAAATGAACACCCACCCACATTATATGATAATTTTATAGAAACGGCGGAAGAATCATCTATTGCAATACCAACAGAAAAAACCCAAGAAAAGACCCATGAAAAACCTCAACGAAAAACACGCGATCAACGTGTATTAATTGATTCCGATGAATATATTCTCGACAAGGACCGGTTTTACGAAGAGAACAACAAATGTTCTCTCATAAATTCACAAAACAGACTCTTGATGAACAGTATGATTGATTTTTATACAGAAAATGAAAAATTAAATAGAATGATATTAATTATTAACGGAGATTCTAAAATATCATTGAGAATTGTCGATTGGTTTGTCACCAATTACGCAAAAAAACATTATATTATTTACGATTTACCCGATGCATCACGATTTAAAGTGTATAATGATTACAAATTAAAATTAAAGGCATATTCAAAAAAACGATTTGACCCATTTTGTCGTTGGGAACGCACCATGATTCCACTTCAACAAAATAAATATATCGAAACAACCATTGGTCAATTGAACTTTTTTAAATGGGCAATTGAAAATTTGGTCATCGATTATATTGAAGAAAATTACAAAGATATAGAATATGATATGAATCTTCGTAATAGCACCTCTAAAAAAAAGTCAAACAACAGTGAAAGTTCGGCAACCTATTCCTCCTCCACTTCTTCCACTAATTATTCTATTTCTTCCATTTCATCGGATGAATTAAATCCTATGTTAAACAATAAAACACGAAAAAAGAGAGAAGAACTTTCTGTGTCCGCTTGTAAATGCATCAAAAAAGAAGAAATTAGCGTTGTTGTGAAATTCACTTGATTCGTTGTTTTACCGTTTATTTCATAAAAAAATGTTCTTTTTTATGAAATTATATGAATTATTATTATTTTATCAAATCAGTTGGCACAAAAACGCAACAAACAACCGCAACAAACATTTTTATTTATCTAAACAATAATGAATTTGTTATTTTAATCACGTCTTTATTATCAAACACCTGGATGACATTTTCTTTTGGAAACATTCGCCCTTCTCCTTCTAACAACCATTTTCGATAAAACAAATCACATTTTTTTAAATAATCCAATTGAATAGCATCCTCCCCTATTCTTGAACGTTTGTTTATTCTTTCAATACATATTTCGGGTTCAATGTCTAAAAAGAGAACCATGTTTGATTGTTTTAAAATATAATTTCCGTTTGAAAAAGTATGCTTGGTTTGTTCCGTCGCAACCAATTGTTGATATATTTTATATTCCAAATTTGTCATAAAACCATCGGCATGCAACATTTTAGTGAACAAATGATGCCCCGCATCAAGAGAACGTTCACTTATAATAATGGTGCATGTGGGATTTTGTTCAATCGTTTCATGAATCAATTTTGTTTGTGTTGCATAAACCATTGTTTGGAATAAAAAGGCATATTTGGACGGGTTTTCATAAAATAATTCCAACATGTTTTTTCCGTTGTCATCGGTAATTGATTCCCATATATCCACGGGTTCTTTTAAAAAGACAATGTGTTCATCTTTATTAATATCATATTCATTGATGTAATCATTCATTTTTCTTAAAAGGGTTGATTTACCCGCACCAATATTTCCTTCTATTGAAATAAATTTGATTTCACGTGGTTGTGTGGTTTCATTTTTTGGATAAGACATTTCTTTATATTCGTCTCTGTAATAAGTAAACATTATGGCTACTTGTAATTATTCCTATCATTTTATATCAATTTTTTCGGTAAATTTCTTAAAATTCATCGTTTTATGAACTCCATAATTGGTTTCATGAAAATAAAAACAAAAATGAAAACAAAAACAAAAACAAAAACAAAAACAAAAATAAAAACAAAAACAAAAATGAAAAGGATTGCAAATACGGGCAATCAATCATCACAAAACGATTTGCGGACGATATTGTAAAATATCGATGACTTGTTTAGTAGTTGGAAATTCGGTTTTTCCATAAATATCTTGTAATAACAACCATTCAAATAAACCACCGGTGTATAAATATATATGTTCACAACCAAACGACAGCAATTGTCTGCATTTTTTTTCACTCGATTCGTCATTACAATGTTTTCCATATACAACAAATCGATAAGATGAACTATTTTGATGTTCTAATATGTGATTTATGGTGGATTCTTCTTCTAAATAAGGAATCGTTCCAAGAATCAAACAGGATTGTTCATTGGAGGACAATGTGTTGATAAAACATGTATTTTGTTGAAAGGAAAGAGAAGAAGACGGAATCATTTTTTTGACATCTTCAAACCCGATTCGTTTTATTCGTTTTGGTAATATCATTTGTAATAAATGATCCATGGACATTTGTTGTAATATAATTATTTTGTTTACTATATTACAACATTTCAATTCTTTTTCAATAATCGCACCATGTTCTGGAAAGGCTTGTTGAAAATTATTACATGTGATTTTATATGATGTTCATCTGTTATGTGTGCATGATTTTATATGATTTTTGTGTGTTTATTTGTGCATGTGTTATGGCTGCATGATTTCATATAATTTTATCTCTATACATAAGTGTAATTATATGACCGGAGACACTATATCAGAAGAATAAAGGAAGATTGTTTGATAATAAATGGCAATAATAAAACAAACTAAAACCCCCAACATAATGTCTTGTTTTGCATAAAATAAAAGTATAATCATTGCAAATAATTTGCCTAAAATAGTATTACTATAAAGAACAAATTCTTTGGTTTTTATAAAAAGGAAAAAAAGGAGAAATATTGGAATGAGTTTGTATATTTGTTCTCTTTTCATATATTATAGTTTATATATAAGCGTTTTTGTCAAATGAAAATAGTTTGATAAATTGTTTTATATGAAATGAAAACAAAATGAAAACAAAATGAAAACAACCAAATAAATTAATATTTTGATAAATTTCGTAAATATTCATCTGTGACAGTCGGAGCAAATATTTGCGAATTTAGTTCTTGTCTCGACATGTATAATTCTTGTAAATTCGGGTCTTGTCCGTAGGTTCTCTTTTCTTGAAAGGAATCATTTTGTGATTCTGGTGTTTGAGAAGAAACAGAAGCAAATCGTTTGTAATATCCAACATCATTAAATGCTTCGTATCGATTGATTCGTTCTATTTCTAAAGAATTGTCTGTGAGAAATTTGCGATAATCCCAATTGGTTTTTACCCCCGCCGTTTTCAACAAATCATTGTTCAAAATAGTTTCACTTTGGTCCGTTGCAACAAGTGCTCGTCCATCCGACATTAATGGCGGATAAAATGGATACACGTTGTTTGAATTATATCCTAAAGATGATTTTGGTAAAACAATGTCTCGATTCATTTGCTTGGTTTGTTTTATATATTGAACACATATTCTTTTTGGTTTTTTTATGAAAATAAGTGAGGTAAAATAAAGAGAACATAATTGTATGAAATTTTTGTTTTATCATTTTCATATTGATTTATTGTATAAATCTGTAATATTGCTCTGTGATAATTCCCCATTATATATATAGAATTCCTTTATATTACATATCCATGGATTATTATAGTAGTCATTCGGTGCTGTACACCCTACAAAAAATTGTAAATTATAAGTATTGATATTCGAAGAATCAAAAGATGGTATTATTTTATTTACAGTTGTATCTTTAACCGCATTTACATAGTATTTTTCATTTCCTGTGCTAGATATGGTTATTGCATAATGAGTATAAACATTATTGACATATGTGGTAGTTGGTATAGTAAGATCAGTCAAATTTCCATCACGCGAATATGTTGTTGATATTCTATTATTTGAACCTCCCCTAATTACGTATCCAAAATATCTAAAATTAACCGTTCCGGTTGGGGTTTTATAAGGAAAGTTTTGATTTGCAATTGAAAAAGCAGCTGCGGTTGTTTGAGCGGTTGATGTTTTAAACCAAAAACAAACGGTAAATCCATTAGTTGTCATATTTACAGTTGAATTTAAATATGGTATTTCTTGTGTAATAGGCAAAAGATTGTTGCTTGATTTGTTATATGCTTCTGAACTATTATAAAGAGAGTTTTCAAAAATAGATACTGGGTGAGTGTATGAAGTAGCTAAGGATTGCGGATAAAGCCCGCTCGATGATGATTGTCCTCCTGTTGTAGGTGTTATAAATGTTAAATCAGAAACACCCAAACCTGACGCATAATTCAACATATCTGTTTTAAATGGGTAATATTTTACTGCAACAATACTACCAAATACAGTTCCTGAAACATAACGACCTATTGAAATATTTGAATAAGCTGAATTGCCAAATGAACCATACGATGCATTCAAACTAAAATTATAACTGGTGTCCCCTAAAAACCCGCTATTAAGTGTAATTATATTGGAAGAATAGGAAAACAATGGGGTGGGTGATGGGGCAGGTGATATATTTACGTTGGTTAATGTATAGTTTGATGCCCCCGTTGGTAAAGCAGACGTAAATGAAAACACAATATTTCCACCAATTCTAGAACTTGTAATAGATGAAATCGTTGGAACAGTCAGTGTGTATCTTGAGGTAATAATTGGAGAAAAAGCAGAATTTCCCGCTGAACCATACGATGCATTCAAACTAAAATTATAGCTAGTGTCCCCTAAAAATCCGCCATTATATAATGTTATTGCATTAGAAAGATATAAATAATAAAGTGGGGGGGGTGAAGGCATTGGTGTTATCATTACATTATTTATATTATAAGGCAATGCACCCGTTGGTGGTACAGAGTAAATTTGAAATCTAATATAACCGGTATCTATATCAGCGTAAGTGCTTGTCGAAATCGTTGGAACAGTCAGTGTGTATCTTGAGGTAATAATTGGAGAAAAAGCAGAATTTCCACCGAAACCATACGATGCATTCAACCTAAAATTATAACTGGTGTCCCCTAAAAATCCACCGTTAAGTGTAATTACATTGGAAGAATAGGAAAACAATGGGGTGGGTGATGGGGCAGGTGATATATTTACGTTGGTTAATGTATAGTTTGATGCGCCCGTTGGTAGTACTGAATTAATTGAAAACACTATATTCCCTCCAAGAAGAGAATTTGTGATGGTTGAAATCGTTGGAACAGACATTGTGTATCTTGAGGTAATAATTGGAGAAAAAGCAGAATTTCCCGCTGAATCATACGATGCATTCAAACTAAAATTATAGCTAGTGTCCCCTAAAAAACCGCCGTCATACAATGTGATTGCATTAGAAGCATAAAAAAAACGTGGACTGGGTGAAGGCATTGGTGTTATTATTACATTATTTATATTATAAGGCAATGCATTTGTTGGTGGTACAGAGTTAATTTGAAATCTGATATAACCGTTCAATGTATAATAGTAAATGCTTGAAATCGTTGGAACAGTTAATACCGCCGTTACGCTATTTGATTTAGAAGACTCTCTGTTTGGACCATAATTTGCGTTGACAGTATATGTATTTCCATTTACATTTGGTAAAGAAAATGAGTCGGGCACACCGGTGAAATTAATTTGAGACAAGGCAACATTTCCAGTTAGGGGTGCTGTGCATATGATACGATAATATGCGTATGAATTACTTGTGACTATTGGTTGGTTTATGAATCCAGATATAGATTGTATTATAGACGAAGTGTTAAAAGCAAATATTGCGACACCTGGTGAACCATTGCCACCATTACCGCCTGGATTATTGGAGTTGCTACTACCACCACCACCACCACCACCATAAACTGTAGAATTTGCACCATTCGTATTAACAGAAGTACTGCCTGTATTACCACCAATCGAAACTGTATTGCCATCAATCCATTTATATCCTGAACCACCACCGCCGGTTGAAATATTACTACCAGGACCACCTGCACCACCACCGCCGTAATACCCACCAACATTACTCAAATAAGATAATTTGTTGTATGGTCCTTTTAATAATACACCACCACCAACAGCACCAGTAATAAAAACGTAAGAACCACCTATTGTACCCCCCCCACAACCACCATCCCAGCCTTGAGCATAATAAGCATCAGCACTACCGCCACCACCACCACCATATACAAAATAATTTGCACTCAATTCATTTATATAAGTATTCCCCCCGGTAGACCCTAATTTGTTTATCAAATATCCACTTCCACCAACACCAATATTTATATTGTAAATAAAATTTGATTGCAAGTCTATATTTCCATAGGCAACACCGCCGGCACCACCACCGCCACCCGGCGCACCAAATATACCGCCACCGCCACTACCACCACCAGCCACTAATATAATATTTGCTTGTAATGGAATGGCAGATCTTATTGTTCCCGAACCCGTAAATTTCACATACGTGGTTGATCCAATGGAATAGGATGTGCCTCCAACAACATTTATCACATTATAATTTAACAGTTTATCCCATGTAGTTCCAGTATTAGATCCTGCAAGGATAAATGATGAGGGTGAATTAAAAACACCCACTGTTTGAAACGATGTCATTTTTAATCGACACGGTAATTTAATTTGCAACCATTCACCCGAAACAGTCGTCGTATCCACCAAAGTTGTATTTGTAAGACCTGTATTACTAACATACCAATAATTACTTCCCGATGAATTAAACGATTGATATATGTTTCCATTCCCATTGATGGATGTGGTCGAACTTGAAACATTATATATTCCATTCAACAAGATATTGTCTGAATACATATTTCCGTATGTGTTTGTCAATGTCGGCACAACATTTCCGATCAATGCATATGAAAAAGAAAGGTCAAACCCGCCATTTAAAAACACATTGTAATATACCACCGGCATATTGGTGTTTGTTTTTGGTTTTGTAAAAGTAAACAATTGATTGCTTGTATCAAACGCCAAATTTGAAGGTGGTGGGTAATACGTCTGTGAATTTTTAAAAAATATGCTATTAAATGAATTGATTGTGGAAAACGACATCTATACATTGTATTGTCATTAAAAATATTTTTTCATTTGGTTTCATACAAAACCCAACCTATTTTGTATGAAATTATATTTTGATTCCAACCTATTCGGAAAGAAAGTTGAGAAAGTGAAAGCAGGGGGGGGCGTTAAATACGCACCATCTTTTTACCGTAGGTATCCCATAGCACGATGGATACCACAGCGCCTACTATCATGCCATACATGATTCCATTCACCTTGTAAAAATGGTATGCAATAAATGGGAACAGGAAAAAGGTCAATAAAGAATAAAAAAACATTATTCCTAAAAGAGTTTTCATGCCTTCGTTCATTTTAATTATATAATACGTGTATATATTTTATTTTGATGACTCATTTGTAAAAGGGTTAAATATATAATCGGGTTAAATATAATATTTAGTTTTGGTATAATTTTCAATAAAAAGAAATGATATATTTTTTATTACCACGAACCTATTTATTTAGTTATAAAAACATAGAATACATAGAATGCCATTCAATCGATTCAAATGAGAACATGCCGTGTTATATTTCAAATTCGGTCTCTTATTATTTATTAAATATAAAAGAACGCATTGAACAATATCCGAATGAATGGGACGTGTATAAAAAATATACAAATCCATATGAATATATTCATTCGATTGTTCCTATTAAAAAAAAAGTGTTTCTAAATGGAAACCATTGTCCCGTTCTTATTTCAAAATGGTTGAAATGATTCATTCATTTGATTTGTTGAATTTCATGACAAAACCGCTGATACAATCCAAATCATTTGCACGTCCATCCGGTGTGATGAATAGGACGAATTATTATTTATATGAAAATACCAATCAATTCGAGGATAATGAGGAAGACAAAACAGAACATGAATTTACAAATATAAAATCGAATACAAGACAATCACACCCTTTTCGTACAAAATATTCCTTTTGTTATTCAAATCGGGGTATTGAAACAAACCAATTTGAAGATATGAATACAATTTCTACGCCAATACGAACGTTTCATTTAGCGGAAGGACCGGGTGGATTTATACAGGCATTATTAGAATTGCGAAATAATCCATTTGATAAATACATTGGTATGACGATTGTGGATGAAAAGGACGGCAATGTTCCATCGTGGAAAAAGAGCGACGGGTTTCTAAAAAAATATTGTAATAATGTCTTTATTGAAAACGGGGTGGATAAAACCGGGAATATTTTGCATCTTTGTAATTTTGTTGGCTGTGTTGAAAAATACGGCAATTCGATGGATTTTATTACAGCCGATGGGGGATTTGATTTTTCGTTTGATTTTAATTCTCAAGAAACACATATTATTCGTTTATTATTTTCACAAATTGCCTTTGCGGTTTGCATGCAAAAAAAGGGGGGGACATTTATTCTTAAAGTGTTTGATTGTTTCATGTTGCATACACTTGACATTTTGTATTTATTATCATCGTTTTATGAAAATACGTATTTGTGTAAACCGGAAACCAGCCGTTATGCAAATTCGGAAAAATACATTGTTTGTAAAAATTTCCTATTTTCTTCTAATACAGATTATTTTCCGTTCTTTTATCGATGTTTTCAAAAAATGAGTGAATCTCCCTTTCAAAAACCAATCGCCCGGTTCTTAAATATACCCTTGTCCAACCTGTTCATGACAAATTTAGAAGAAATGAATTGTATTTTTGCACAACAACAAATAGAGAACATTTATAATACAATTTCTTTGATTGAAAATAATCCGAATTTGATAAAACGACGATCCCAACAAACAAATGATTTAGCTAAACGGGGGATTGAATCAAATAAACATTATTTTAATGAGAACACCCCGTTTATTCAAGAAAACATTCCTTATTTTATAAAAAATAATGTGAAGAAATCTACGCAGTGGTGCAAACAATATAATATTCCATATAATATTTTATATGTGGATATTTGTTGATGTTCTTTAGGGGGTTCTTTTCATACAAAAATTTGGTGTTTGTATGAAATTGTATAAAAGCAAATTTTAGAACCAATAAAAAAGAATTCATGTAAATTCCATTTATTTAGATAAAACAAAAAACACAACACAACAAAAACAACAAAAACAACACAACAAAAACAACAAATATACAAAATAAAATATCCCTAAATTATCTTTTTATCATTCCATGTATCGTGGGTAAAACACACAACCCTTGTGGATATTTTCCATATATTCTAAAATGCAATTGTGATGAAATTAGCAATCGTTTGTTATTTATTAGTTCTCTTTTTTTATATATTTTTTTCCATGTTCGTTGAACAATTCTCAACCAAACTGTTTTTAAAATGGCCACATAATAATATTCGGGATTAATATAAAGTTTGATTATTTCGATTTTTGGTTTGATTGTCATGATACATGAATTCATAAACAAGTATTGGTATACTTTTTTAAAAGGGTATCGTAAAAACGATGCACATGATATTCCAGAACAATATTGTGGCAATGCATTTAAAGGGGTCATTGTAAAATGAAGATCATTTTCTAAAATTCCCGAACAAAATCCAATGATATATTGTCCAGTTTGTTTTTCTGTATTCAAATATTCATTATCAACTTGATAAATTTCATGAAAATAAGAATCATAAAATGTGTTCTCCATTAAATTCGCCGTGTGATCAAGTGGTTCATATTCATATTCTATATCTTCATTGTAATAATCATCATCGGTGTCTTGTTCTGTTTCTTCATCGGTGTCTTGTTCTGTTTCTTCATCGGTGTTTTGTTCTGTGTTTTGTTCTGTGTCTTGTTCTTGATAATTGTTTTCATTAGCCGGTTCCATTTCTTGATCCGTCAAACCGCTTTCATACCCGTTTTCTTCTTCTGTATTTATACTGGTTGCAATAAATGCATTATTTCCGGAAGAACTTTCTAAATATTCTAAAAGGTCCATGATAAATATAAAATCGTAAATAGATTCTTGAAATAATAAATGTGTGATTTGATTAAATAGAACAAATCAAAATCAATTTTATTCAATTATCGCCTAAATCGCTAAATCGCCTAAATAAAACGTTTGGGTTGGCCCTAAATTAAAATTCCGCTCCTAAATCAAAAATATCATCATCTTTTGTTTTTGATGCCAATGCATATTCACTCACCCGTTTTTCAAAGAAATTCGTTTTGCCTTCAATCGAAATCATTTCCATAAAATCAAACGGGTTTTTCGAATTGAATATTTTATCATATCCTAATTGTAAAACCAATCGATCGGCAACAAATTCAATGTATTGTTTCATCAAATCTTGATTCATTCCTATCATACGGCAAGGAATCGATTCTGTAATGTATTCTTTTTCAATTTCAACCGCCTCAATAATAATTTCATGAATACGTTTTTTAGTCAATTTTCGTTGTAATTTACTATATAATAATATGGCAAATTTAGTGTGATCCGCTTCATCCCGTGAAATCAATTCATTTGAGAACGTAAGCCCCGGCAAAATGCCCCGCTTTTTCAACCAAAAAATAGATGCAAATGCACTACTAAAAAAGATTCCTTCAACCACTGCAAACGCAACCAAACGGGATGCAAAGGATGAACGATTGTCAGAAATCCATTTTTTCGCCCAATTTGCCTTTTTTTGAATGCACGGAATAGTATCAATTGCTGTGAACAAACGATCTTTTTCATCGGCATCTTTGATATATGTGTCAATCAGAGTGCTATACATTTCATTATGTATATTTTCAATCATTATTTGATACCCGTAGAATGCCCGGGCTTCCGCTAATTGAACCTCATTCATAAAACGACAAGATAAGTTCTCATTGACAATTCCATCACTTGAACTAAAAAAGGCAAGAACCATTGAAATAAAATATTTTTCATCTTTTGATAGACGTTCCCAGTCCGCTAAATCTTTTGATGTGTCAACTTCACCAACCACCCAAAAACTATCCACTTGTTTTTTATACATTGACCATATAGCATTATCCTTGATTGGAAACATGACGTATCTTGCATTGTCGGGGCGTAATAAAGGTTCTACAAATGAGATGGCGGAGGTTTCTGCCATTTTACCTAAAGTTCTTATATAGTATTTTTTATATTTTTTTGGGGGATAGTTTTTTTAAGGGGAATGGTTTTTATTTAGGAAGTTTTTTATTTAGAAAGTTTTTTTCTTTTTGCCAAAAATATTTGTTTATTGCAATAATTCGTATGATACAATAAATACAATGGATTTTATCATGACATCAAGACAAATCATGCCAATACCCGCTTTCCCCGTATTCCACAATAGTGGCAACAGGACACCAAGTAAAGAATATAAAAAGTATCACCCTTTCAAATGTATATTCTTTTTTTAAAAAATGAAAGAAAACATTCATTCATTATTAGAACACACCCAAATGGGTATAGATGATTTCGATTTAGATTCTCTAAAAAAACGTGGAAGAAAACCCAAAGGTGGCAAAATAAAAATAAGAGAACCCGAAAAAAACAGTGAAAACAAAATCATTGTGAATATTATTTTACATTTAAAATGTTCTATAAATGATTTGAATGAACATAATGAACGTTTGTCTCAATATGTTTTTAATCCAAATAAATATAATCCGGAAATACCGCCAAATATTTTGACATATAACAATCATTCAAAATTATTTCCGTATTCATCCAATTTATATAATGAAAAATACAATTCTTTTAGCAATAATTCAACCATAGAAAAAGAAACACCCAACAAAATCAATTATTTTAATGAAAACGACATTGCTTATAACAATGATTCATATCATTACGACCTGAATAATTTTGACGAAACAACCACGGTAATAACAGGTTCTGTTTTAGAAAAAAATGATATATTGTTATCACAAACCGATGATGGAAAAAACAATGCACCCATTATAAATGAAACAGATTGTTTTTTCCAAAAACCGGCCAAACAACCCGAAAGATTATTGACAAAAATAGAAACACAATGTTCTCTTTGTAAAAAAAGAGAACAACAACATGCAACCGAAGATTTGAATAATAAAGATATTGCACGTAAATTAAAGAACCTTAAAATATTATTTTATAAAAACATTCCTTTAGACAAAAAAGCCGCCTGTTTTTGGTGTACTTATGATTTTGATAATCCGGCGTGTTATATACCCCGTTATGAAAACGATGATAATATAATAGGTTATGGTTCTTTTTGTCGTCCAGAATGTGCGGTTGCTTATTTAATGAAAGAGAACATTGATGATTCCACTAAATTTGAAAGATATCATTTATTGAATAAAATGTATTCGGGTATTTATGATTATAAAAAAAATATTAAACCGGCACCCAATCCTTTTTATTTATTAGATAAATTCTATGGAAATATGACAATACAAGAATATCGCAAATTATTAAAAACAGAACATACGTTGATTGTTTTAGAAAAACCATTGACCCGTCTTTTTCCCGAATTACATGAAGATTATGAAGATGTGGGGTTGCATTATATTAGAGAATATAAAAAACCCAATGAAAATGAAAATAAAAAAATGGAAAAACACACAACGAATGATGGTTATAAAGTAAAACGTCAAACAGATAAAACGGTCGAAATAGCCAAACAAAGTATTATTCGTGAAACATTCAAGTGTTGAATTTGGTGGTTTTTTGGTGGTTTTTTGGTTGGTTCTTGTTGACATTGTAAACAAATATAAAGAATATTCAATGTATTATTTCATATTGTCATTGTTTGATTTATAAAAACAATTAAAAAGTCATGAGTGAAACATTACTTCAATCTATTCGTGATGAGTTTGCACAATTTTCTGTTTATAAAGAACAATATGATTATTTATGTGGTTCTCCGTTAGTAAAGAAATTGATTAAAGAGATTTCTATTTTAGAAAAACAAAATCGAAAGATGATGTTGTTTGTTTTGGAAAGTAAAAATAATAATTCTTCTCAAATACATTATCGAAAGTCCGGTTCTAAATTGGTTCCGTTAAGAAAGAAACCGGCACAAACTAAAAAATATTGTGAGACACAAACACAAACACACGCCGAATTATCAAATAGTAGAGAACCCCTGAAACGACCGTTGATTTATATCAAAGAAGAACCTACTACAAATAAACCAATGACAATAGAAAGACTTGAAAACAGAACAAAGGCAATATCTCAACCGGTTGATATTGTGAATGATACGTTGAACGATGAACCTGTTTTAAATAATAATATCAAAGTAGAGGTTCTTGATAAAATAATCCAAGAACCCGTTGAAGAAACAACAGAAGAAGAACCCGTTGAAAAAACAACAAAAGAAGAACCCGTTGAAGAAACAACAGAGGAAGAGGTTGTCGAAGAGACAGTTGAAGAACCTCTTGAAGAAACAGCCGAAGAGGTGGTTGTCGAAGAGACAGAGGAAGTGGTTGTCGAAGAGACAGAGGAAGATGTGGTTGAAGAACCTCTTGAAGAAACAACAGAAAAAGAGGTTGTCGAAGAACCCGTTGGAGAAGAGACAGAGGAAGAGGTGGTTGAAGAAACAACGGAAGAGGTTGCAGAAGAAGAAGAAGGTGAAGAAGTATTTGCGGTGGTTATTAATGGCATCGAATATTACACAACCGACGAAACAAACGGTGTCATTTTTAATGAAGATTTGTCTATTGAAATTGGTAAATTTGAAAACAAAGTTGCTAAATTTTACAAATAAAAATAAAATCAAACAATAAAAAATAAAATCAAACAATGTATATAGTCATTTCTTTTCATACAAAACAGTTTTTTTGTATGAAATTATGTATAATACACATAAAACACATGATTTATTACATAAAACTTTACAATTTGTATTTTATAAGACAATTTACAGAGTTGTATAAAAAGAATGTATGAAATTGTGGGGTTCTCTTTTAGGATTGATTGTAATTTCTATTTTAATCACTCTTGTATCAAAACAATATGATATAGATGATCCTTTTTATCAAACAAACTGTATTGAAATTAATAAAAGAGAACATACAGAAACAACAAAGGATAAATGTCAATCCTTTTCTCTAATGTCTGTTCGATTTTTTCATTATTTGATAACTTTATTTTTATGCGGATATTTATTTTTATTTGATTCTAAATTTGATTATTTATATGTTCTCTTTTTTTGTTTTTTATTATTGCATTGGATGGTATTTGACAAATGTTTTTTATCCAGTTATGAATTTGATTTAATTAAACAAAATAATAAAACAGAACACGAACAAAAAAAACAAAATAATAAAATAAAAGACAAAGAAGAATTACACAAACCGGTATCAATAACACATCCCCATTTAGACATTTTCTTTGGAAAAAAGACAGATTGGTTCATTTTATTCCAAGGAAGTATGATGACTATTACGATAACCGTTATTTTTTGGAGGTGGCGATTATTTTCGAAACATCCATTGTATAAAGGATTCATGTGGTTTGGATTAGTGTCGTTGCAATTATTTTTAATGTTAAAGGATCGAATTAAAATTACATTGTAGAACAACAATAAATATAAATTCTAATTTGTATGAAAATAAACGGGAGAAGAGAGATCAACGGATTCTTTAGGAATAATTATAAGTTCATTTTTAGAATAATAATATATATAAAATATTATATTCGTTTTAATGAACAATAATGCTTTAAGACCATCTCAACCAGTGGTACAATCTGATTCAAAAACGACAGTTGCACCCAATTTTTCTGGGGGAGCGACAGCGACCCCAGCGAGTAGTGGGGTTGATGGTTTTCGTTCTCCTTCACATATTACTCTTCAACATTTGTATAAATTGGCCGTCACGGAAGACAAACCGGTTATGTTTGATTATTGGACAAATTCTCTCGATAAATCCGCATTGATTGGTGTGAAAACAGACACAAATGAAAAATTATTAGTGAAAAGCGAAGAGGAATATACAAGCCCTATTTCAAAAATATTTAAGGTTGGTAGTGAATATATTGTTGTGACTGAAAATTCAATTTATGTGGTGGATGTGAATATTGTCACCAAGCGTATATCCGTATAATAAAATTATAGTTTCGTACATCCCACTTTCTGACACCATTTCCTGCATATGAAACTACAAATAATTTCACAAAAAACAATAAAATATGATATTTTACAATAATAAAATATCATGTAAAAAAGATATAAATCATTGTATATAATGACGACCACCCTATTACCAACGTTCACAAAATCAATTATTGACAACAAACAAGGTCTTACACCGGAAGAACTAACTATTATAAAAACGTTTTTAGCAACATCCTTTGAAATTTCCACATCAATTTTATCCTTGATTACTAAATATGAAACGTATCCAATTACACACATCACTTTTTTAGAACTCATTTTGTTTTTGACAAATGTTGTTAAAAACAATTCTTTGTTGAATGAAATCAAAAAAAAAGAATCCGTATTTTTGATCATTCAATTTATTTTGTTTACATTGATTGATTATGATTTAATTCCTATACCTGAATCATTAAAAGATGAGTTGGAAGAATTGATAGAACACTCATTGAATTTGTTGGATACTAATTTAGAAATAATTGAAAATGCAATCGTTGAAACAGAAACATCCTGTATAAAATATTGTAAAAAATCGTGTTGTTGTATGTAATAGAGAACAACTATAACAATATCATTGGCATTGCAACCCGTCTTTTACCAATAATTTGTCTTTTCATTTGTTTGAATGGTGCAGCACCATTAATTAAATCATGATTAAATGCGGTGGTCGCATTTTCTGGAAAAAGTGTGTCAAAATGGTTGATATGAACGTAATGTTCTTTTTCATCCACTTCATATGAGATGTTTTTTATGGATTGAATACCTTCCGTTACATTACGAAGATAACGTTCAAAATCTGTTTTATTTACGCTGCGTATTCGCGTGTCATGTAATAAAATGAATCTTTTGTCATAAATAGGATAAAATTGAGAACGATCGATTTTTAAATTTGTTTTTAACACTTGCATTTGTATATAATTGTCTTCATATCCCCATGCCCAATAATTTGGAAACCCATTTATATTTTCAAAATCAAGCGCATTAAAAGAAACGATTCCGCCGAGTGCATAATCAAACCCATAAAAATGTTTTACAATGCCGGGTTTCGTTTCATAATCGATTAAACCCTTGTTTAACGGCATAATATCAACGTCATTAAATACGATCGTGATGTTTTGATAATCATCTGGAAATGTATTTTTTACCCATATGAACCCCAGGTTTTTCATTGCCCCACGATTAAATCCACGTTTGTCGTTTTGATGAATAAATCGAATACAATAATCTTCTTTAGGATAATCTTCTAACACAACGGACATTTGACGCAAATAAAATTTACGTTGATCTTCACGATCTCGATAAGGAATGATAAATACCATTTTGGGGATAACTCTACTGGTATTTTCTTGAACATAGGACATTTAAATTATATAATATATTCTTCTAAAAGAATCTCGTTCACACAACTAAATGTTTGGTTCTATATGAAAAAAAATATATATCATATATTATATTAGAACTTGGGTTGATGACATCCACATTATATTATTATCCATTTCATAATAATGATCGCATGTCAAATGATGTGATTGATAATACTTTACAAACCAATTCGAATAATTCATACATGAAATATATTTTAACGGATCATGCAGATAACACGGGTTCATATGTTAAATTTGCAACAGAACAACCAATGGTTTCGTTTAGTGGTATTACGCATGGTCATGGTTTAAACGGGAGAGTTGTGGACAATGAATCTTCATTGATTATGAAAAATACAAATGAACGACCTTTAGAAAAATTGCAATTGAATCAACGACCATTTGCAACCGTTCCTTATTTAGGAAGAGGTGGTTTTAATATTACAATGGAATCGCAACTACAACAAGGAGAAATTGCAAGTGATAAAAAGAGCATTAATACAATTACAGAAAAATCATTCATGGTATATTCAATGTATCCGGTTGATGATAAAATGAAAGAACGTGTGGTAAATCCGTCTCATAATGTAGAAGAATTTGCTTTAGATGGTTGGATTCGCGGGGGAGTTCCTACAAGAGAAATGGTTTAGACATTTATTTATTCGTTCTAAAAACGATCATTTACTAAAAACCCTTGTTTTATTCGTTTTAAAACAATTGTTTAGGAATATTTTCATTGTATTTATAAAAATATCTATTTACAGTATATAATGCCACCTTCACCTATGCAACCTTCTAGTTATGGCGGAACACACCCAGCACCACCAGGTGCATCAAAAACTGGCGGTAGACGAAGTCGTCGCCGTGGTTCTCGTCGTCGTGGTTCTCGTCGTCGTGGTTCTCGTCGTCGTGGTTCTCGTCGTAGATAAACAGTTGTATTTATTTTTTTCATGTCAATTCATGAGTATTTAGGATAGTTTCGTTTCATAAAAATTATGTTTTTATGAAATAAAAAAGAGGATGAAATAAAAAAGATGATGAAATAAAAAAGATGATGAAATAAAAAAGATGATGAAATAAAAAAGATGATGAAATAAAATAAATAATAGTATAAATAGAATGTTTCATATTTTACAATGAACAATAATAATGAACCGGTTTATGATGCAGACGGGACATCACAAATCAATAATCATATAAATGCCGTTCCATGGATTGAAAAATACCGCCCAACGAATTTTCATGATATTGTATTAGATCCCATGAATCGAGAACTCTTTCAAAATATATTAAATAAAAAATATTTCCCTAATTTATTATTTTATGGAACCCCGGGAACAGGTAAGACAACTACCATCATCAACTTAATAAATGAATATCAAAAAAAATACAATCAAAAAGCAAAAGGTTCTATTATTCATCTCAATGCATCAGATGAACGGGGAATCGATATTATACGTAATAATATCAATCAATTTGTTAAATCCAATAATATTTTCGAATCCGGATGTAAATTTGTTATTTTAGACGAAGTTGATTACATGACAAAAAATGCACAACAAGCATTAAAATATTTGATACAAACAACAAATAATTATGTTCATTATTGTTTGATTTGTAATTATATTAGCAAAATCGATGAACCCTTGCAAAACGAATTTATATGTATTCGATTCAACCATTTGCCAAAAAAGGAAATTCATTCTTTTATTCAAACCATCACTGAAAAAGAGAACATTCATTTGAACACCGAAATTATAGAAACAATTTTGGATATTTATAAATCAGATATTCGTAGCATCATTAATTATATTCAATTAAATCATATTTATTATAATAGTTCTATTTATTTTGAAGAAAAGGTGGATGGTTCTCTTTGTGAAAAGAAGGAAATGGATGGTTGTGAGAAATGGATTGAAAAAATAATTCATGTGAGAATATGGAAAGAATTGCACAGTTTATTGTTTTATCCATACACTGTCTTGTATTCAACAAATACAGGGGATAACCCAAAAGACAAAGACAATCATGGAAATTTTAGAGAATATATCATTCCAAAACGAGAATTTATAAATAGAGAACCATTCGATGAAAATATTGTTTGTTTCATTTATGAAATTAGTTTAAAATATAACATGGATCTAAAAAACATCATATTGGTTTATTTTAACTATATTATTCGTAATTCCCATTATTTTTTAATAGGAAAACCATCGTGTGATAAAAGAGAACATGAAATAAAAGAAACCCAAATTAATATTATTACTCCCGAATTATTGCTTCTCATTGAAACGATTGTTCATAATTGTCATGTAAAGAACGAGGTGGTGGTGGCCTATTTTGCCATTTTTGTAAGAAAATATTTTCATAAAATAGCGTGTGAAATAATATAATCTACAAATATTTATAAAATTGCTTATAATGTGATAAATAAGAAAAAAGACCAAATTATTTATCAAGAAGAATAATTTATCAACTGGTTTATAGAACAAGTAAAACCAAAATTTACACGCTCCGCAAAGGGCAAACCTTGTTAATTTTTATGGGATTTTGTCCCGTTTTAATGTATATCGTCTGGTTATTTTTCATACAAAATAATATTATTTTGTATGAAACCATATATGGGGATAAATAAAAATATGTAATTCTCCCAAACCCCTTCCGAAAGGGGGGAGAACAGACACTAAAACGCCCATTATAATATATATATATTATAATGAGCATAACAATAGGAGACACTTTATTAAATTATAAAAATAATGAAAATAAATATATAATAACATATATTGAAGAGTATAATACAGGTTTAGATACTATTCTAAATAATATATTTGATCATATTTATTCACTTTATACAAATAGTTTATTATTTTATAGTAATGTTTGCGGAGCAAACGCTGAATTTATATGTAAAAATTTAAAGATGAATGGAATAACACTTGGTAAAATAATAATCACAGATTGGGTTACCAGAAATGATGAAGTAAGAGAACAAATCGTCTCGTTGTATGGTCGTATTGGTATTACTATAGGTGCATCTTACCACGCATTATCATATTTAACAGTAATTATTAAAGAAACAAATTATTATGTTGCAATTGAAACAACAAGTTGCGTTCCATATAAATTACAATTTTATGTAGGAAGTAGTCGATCGGAATTTGAACAAATTATAAAAACTCGTTATCAATGTAGTAATTTTAAAATATCGTTTGATTGTGAAAAAAATTGGATTGATATTGCTTATAGTAGTGGCGGAAAAAAAACAAAAAAACAAAAAAACAAAAAAACGAAAAAACGAAAAAACAAAAAAACGAAAAAACAAAAAAACGAAAAAACGAAAAAACGAAAAAACAAAAAAACAAAAAAAACAA
>Ga0114975_10000439_pt1 | contig 31357 bp, 55 predicted proteins | sample S_130626_EF_Meta_FD_87031 | JGI IMG/M metagenome (GOLD analysis project Ga0114975, IMG submission 87031) | Freshwater microbial communities from Lake Simoncouche, Canada to study carbon cycling - S_130626_EF_MetaG | ecosystem: Environmental > Aquatic > Freshwater > Lake | place: Lake...
AAAAAATTTGGTACTCCGAACGGGTTTCGATCCCGCTTCTCCAACTTGAAAGGCTGGCGTCCTAGCCACTAGACGACCGGAGTATATTTGGTAGCCTAAGGTGGGAACGATCCACCGACCTACCGCTTATCAAGCGGTTGCTCTACCACTGAGCTACTAGGCTGTTATTGGCGGAAGTAGTAGGATTCGAACCCACGGACCCTTTCGAGCCTTCAGTTTTCAAGACTGCTGCCTTAAGCCATGCTCAGCCATACTTCCTAAACTTGGTGCCCCAGGCGGGAGTTGAACCCGCATTTAAATTTCTCTTTTTGAGAGAGACGACTTTGCCAATTTGTCTACCGGGGCAAAAGAAAAACTCCAACGCAATGACTATGTCTTAGAGGTCGGAGCCATGTTGTTTGGAGCAACGGGTGAGATTTGAACTCACGGTTTTACGGATTTGCAATCCGTTGCATTGGGCCACTCTGCCACCGTTGCGTTATTGGTACTCCGAAAGGGTATCGATCCCTCTTCTCCGCCTTGAAAGGGCAGCGTTCTAGCCAGTAAACTACCGGAGTATAATTTGGCGTACCCTCAGGGCCTCGAACCCCGAACCTCTGGTTTTGGAGACCAGCACTCTGCCAATTGAGCTAAGGATACATTGTTGGTACCAGCGGAGGGAATCGAACCCTCTCAAGAACGCTAATCTGGCGCTAAAAGGTTTATAAAACCTCTCTGACTTCCAAGTCTCGCTGGCAATAATAATTGGCGGTCTCAAGGGGTAACGATCCCCTTCTTCAACAGTGACAGTGTTGTGTGCGTCCGTGAACACTTTGAGACCAAATTTTGTTAAGCTTCACCACGATACGTTATGCGGCAGCGTGTTTGTCCACCGAACTGTGCTTGTGCAATTCTAACAGCATCCCCTGACGAGTTAGCAGTAACCGTAGTTTCGAATTGATTTAGACTTTCAGTAATGAACGCACCACTAGTGCCTTCACCTGCGTAGTAACCAACTTCAACATAAACTCGATGTGTTTGCATTTTAGACTTTCTAAAAATTTCTAAGTGTTAATAGTATAACACCGAACTTACAAAAAGTCAAGTATTGGTGGATGAGGTAGGAGTCGAACCTACAACGTTTCTTATGTCACTGATTTACAGTCAGCTGCCTTCAACCATTCAGCACACTCATCCAAAACACACTCTTTCGAATGTGTGTATTAAAATGCTCTCCGCTATGCTTTTAGACACCGTCGCAGGGCGAATGAAGAACATTTTAATACGATCTAATTTTTCCTCCCACAAAAGGGATTCCATCCTAGTCGCCGCCCATTTGCCCATGTTTTAAGTGCGGGCTAGGATCTCGTTTCCTATAACACTTTTTCGAAAGTCTAAAAACAAAAAACCCCAGGGTTTTTAATCCTAGGGTCCTTAGAGTTTAAAAGTAAACTGTGTTTACAATTTGGTCTCCGGGACCCTGCGAATCTCTGGTGTACGATCATATGATAAACTTACACACTCAATCGATAACCAATTGGAGGCTATAACGCCTGCCTGCTTGGGCATCGTATTAAAGAGTTGATGTCTAAAATTTGATTGCATTTTGTTTTCTTTTTCCTTTTATAAACAGCACTCTGCTGCCTATGTTTTAATTATACAGTTATTTAGTTCTGTTGTCAACCTCTATTTGCATTTTAGGCAAAATAAATTTTGATTCTTTCCTACTCAACTGTACGTATTATATTGTCTTTTATTTATATGTCAATAAAAATATAGCCACATAATGCGGCATTTTTGCCATATTACTCTACAAAAGATTCTTGTTGAATTAACAAGTGCTTGCCAATTTCAAAAAGTCCAACACTGCCTGGAAGGTCCATCGCTGCCACATGTATCTGACAGATACCATCACCATCCATACTCGATGCTACAAACTCTTTAATTTCGCCTTGCTCTATCGCTGCTCTTATGTAATCAATTACTTCGAGCATGGCTTTCTTTTGTTCTTCTTCTAACATCTGTTCTTTATTAGATGGATTAATGCTAACAACTTTCATATATGCCTTTATAGTAAATGATCTGCAATGTTGTAGTCAAGTGCTTCTTGAGTTGATAGATAGACATCACTTGCCGGAAGTAGTTTAGATTTAATTCTGCTAGGCGGTAACCCTGTAGCGTCTTTTAAAATGTCTATCATTTTTTTATTTAAGAGTTCGTTCTCTTTCATTTCAGCTTTCAAATCATGAAACTTGGCATCAGTTCCTCCAGAAAACTGATGGCACATGATTCCTGTATTGGCAGCAAGATATCTTTCTCCCTTGGTACCCGAGACAAAGATTAAAAAAGCTGCACTCATAATGTTGCCAATAGCAATAGTTCGAATACTATGTTTGCTACTTTGAATTACATCTATAAGAGCAAACGCTTGATAAAGATCGCCACCTGACGAATTAACATATAGTGTAAGAATTTTTTCTTTAGCATCTAAATTTTCGTAGACTATCCACTTGATGCATTCATTGACATTTTCTTCGGTAATTTCCCCTGTAAGAAAATGTATGGCATTTTCCAATAGTTTTACACCAATTCTGTCACCAGCATTAAATTCGTCAATCTTTTTCACGGCTGCTCCTTGCGTACTATTACTTATCACAGTAGCTATTAAAGTATCTGTTTATTATATAGCACCAGTAATCCACCCAATTATAGCTACATATGTAAGCCAATGCAAGAATTGATCAAATCCTACTAGTGTCCAAAATTGTTCGTGTGTAGTTGGACCCCATTTAAATTTGTCATTTAAGCGCATTTTTGCCCAATCTATATGATAGTGGGCAACGCTGTCGAATAGGCTTAAAAACAATGTTCCCGCTGGGCTTAGAAAAAAACTTAGAACTATAAAAGTACCTATTCCGTGAAGTCCTGCATGAACCAATCCCCCAGGATGTCCGTAGGTGCCTTTGTTTTTCCACTGATATTCTTTCTGTAGTGGAAAATCGATAATAAAATGTTTGAGTCCTAATAGTGCCAAAAGTAGCACAACTTCTTGAATATCTGTCATGATCGTTCTTTTGTTAGTTCACACATCAGTTGAAATTGCTCGTAGGCTCTACGAACGCTGTCATGTTTCATTAGTTTATCAGCTTCTTCCTGCATGGCTTTGACTCCAGCTTCAGCACAGTCATGCACACTTAGACCGTGTAGAGTACATAATTCGTCACCAAATTCTTTGGCTAGCTTTTCCCATGCCCGCTTCTGTCCTACGGTAATAGGAGTTTGTTTAGGACGTAGTTCGCTGGCCTTACTAATAGCCTTACAGATAGCATCTTCGGCAACTCGTCCAGCGGCAATCATAGCTGCATAGTTAGGATCAATGTTGTATCTGCGGCTCTGTCCGCCAGGGTAGCTCATAACTAAGTGTGTGCCTTTGGTAAAGCCATCCATGAAGTCGTTATCGTATTCGGCAACAGGCACATACCTGCGCCCAACTTTTTCATAATAGATTTTCTTCATAGGTTTCCCACGCTTTCTTTTCAAAATTCCAATGACGACTATCGTAGAAGTTAAAATGAACACAGTAGCCAAACAGCCCAGCTTCTAAATCTAAACCAGCGTGGGCTTGTCGTATGGTCCAACTAAACCCAAATGATACTAGACTACAATCCCTAATAAATTCTAATTCAATAAACTTGTGTTTAAATATAGTCTCGTAATTACGACACCATAAGTTATCAAACCCATGTGTCCACGGATTACGGAGATTAAAATTAAATGAAATCATTCAGGTACGGGCGAAAATCGATTTAAAAAACTTTCAATATAACAACTATATTCTCGAGGTCCTGCTTCTAAAGACAAATTACTTTCGTCTCGATAATGCACCCAGGTATTACCATCTTGTTCTATAACATGCAGCACAATAAATTTTTTATCGGGACTGCCACGCCACCTGCTGCCTTCTTTAATAATCATGTTAGTTTCCTTTCCAATGTTCCGCCGCATCTTCCGGAACTTGTGTTGTCATATGTATCATGAATCTATAATGTTCCCAAGCTGTCTTGGCTGCAATATTATTTGCCATATTTGTTGGAAACAAATCTGCCCACAATGCTCCTTCGGGAATTCGAAACGCCCGAATGTTCTGCAGCCTAGGTTGGAACAACTTGCCGTCTTCAAATAATCGTAATCCAATCTTTTTACATTTTTCTTCATCTAATCCCATGAGATAATCGGGACGAACCATGTAGTCATCGATACACCATGTAATAGCTTCTGCATCTCTTAATGCTGTACCTGTAATTATAAATGCAACATCATCGTAACTAACTTCGTCGGTTACAATGTCTCTAATACATCTTCCCAAACTAAATCAGATTTTCATATTAGCCCTTAAGTATACAACGATACTCACGTTGTAATTTCATCTTTGCATCGATGATAAATTTATTTCGATCTTTTTGATCTTGTGTTAACGTTACACCCACTGGTGTAAGTTCTGTCTCGTAAATTACACGAATAGATTTTTCACAACTGTTAATATTATCAAATGTTCCTAGTTGTGCAGGAGTTTGGTTTAATCCAAAAAACATTAAAATGTAAATCATTCGATTCCTATGTGTGTTTATGTTTACATAGTATAGCTTCAAAACTTATATTTGTCAACTACTCCATCGCATGGCAAACATAACAGCATCTTGTTCATTTTGAAAATACCATGCTCGATAACGAGATTCCTGTAAATCTCTAAACTTGTTTTGGCAATGTTCTAGACACCAAGTTAGTATATCGTTATAACTTTCTTCGTATTCTAATCGAACAACATGATAATTTGCAAGTACCGCCATTAGACTTTCTGTAGGTTCCGGCCATTTAACCTTGCGACTTGCTGTCATCATTGGCGGCTTACTCATTAGCAGTTCCTTAATAACCACTCTGTCAGTCTAGGACCCATTAACTTAGCACGTACCTGATACTTATATCCGTACTGCATTATATCCGGAATCCTATACCAACTAGGTGTTTCTACAGCGTGTTCTATAATCCATTTACCAGCTTCACTGTTTTGCCAGTTATATAATGGCTCAGCGGCATATAAGTCTGGATCTTCAACATCACCCAATGTAAACTCATGCACTACTATTTCTCGTATTTCTTCTACTTGATCGTTGACTATCATATATCTGTATGTATCAACTTTAGGTCGAGAGCCTAGATAACCCTGAGTAGGTAAAAATTGATATCCTTGAGTTTTCACTACTGACATCACAACCACCTCAACTGAAATGCTGTTGCTTCTGAATCTTTCGTTATGTTAACAGTGTACATAGGATCGCCACTATTAAAACGATGTGTATAATCTGCTGTGGGACACATTCGTGTCATCCATTCTTCAAATGATCGATCATCCTCGGGATATACCCAACAGGTCCAGCCTCGAGGAAGGATAATTTCTCCAAACTGATTTCCCGGATTAATAGGGGCTACACCGTCGTGGAATTCCCAATGGTGTACAAAAGTTTTAGTGTGCATATTTCATGACCATTTTAATAAAAATATTAACAGATCTTTTTCTTCACGGAACCAAAACTTGGCATTGTTAGCATACCAACGCATGTTAGGAGTCCACACTCCGTTGTCCGCACTTGGACCAAACTGTTTAATCATCCATGCCATCATTTCGTTCCATGCATCGCCATTGTTAGGATGCACAGTAAGATACTCTGTTCCATAAATTGTACCCTTACTCAATTCAAACGGCTTCCAACCTATAGCAGTCATTAGGATTTCAGTGTCAATATCATGCGCCATTTTTCTGGCCGCTTGATTAAGAAGTTCTTTTTCTAAATTCATTTTAGTTCGTTGCCTTCTGCTGAACCCCAACGAAGCATAAACATAGTAGCGTCATAGTCATTTTCAAATTGAAAATAAATTGCATGAACCTGTTCATTACGCCAAATACTTTTACAGTTGTTATCACACCAAGATTTCATCAGTGGAAGATTTGTGTAACCCACTCGATTAAAATTAATTCTATAAGGAAACACAGCTCTTGCTCTAGTAGCAAGAACTTCCCCAATTGTTGCCACTTTAGTCCCGCCCATTGCCGTATCTCAACAAAAACATTGTACGTTTCTGCTCATCGTAGAAATCCAAACAGATAGTATGATAAGCATTCTTGCCTTCATACCATCCTAACTCTACTACGGGATACCATTCACCGTCTAGAGGAGGTCTAACGTAATTAGGATCTTTTACATACTCTCTATGTTCACGTACTGTAAATCCTAATACGTTTTTCATCTTTTCACGTGATAGATAAACAGAGGGCTTTTCCCTCTGTTTAATCTTGTCTAATATTAATGCCCATTGTTGGGGTAACATTGTAATCGGTTTACTTGTTATGCTCACGACCAAGTCCTGTGTACTTCAGCTACCCATTCAACTCCGTCGTACTCTGCAATGTCCCATTTTACATCGCCCGGAACTTCGATAATCTTAAGATTAGCATGAACTCCATTTGCACCCATACCTAACTCACGAACAATTTTTACAAGATAAGGATCATCTCTTGCAATGTTTCGATCAGAAAAATCAGTGTCAGTGATACCGGCAAGTTTTTTATATTCTTGAACAGCACGTTCGCTCAAACCAAAACCACCGTAACAGTCGTTGATAACTATCCATTGTATTCCACGTAGAGCATTCATCAATTCTTCGTTTGACATGTTATACCTCAATCACAATGTTAGGATTCCAACCACTCTCGGGCTCGTAGCCTTCATAGCCACGAGGGTTGCAAACAATACGTGTCTCTCCAACGACATAGTCAAATGGGTGATGCGTGTGTCCATGTGTCCACAATTTGATCTGTGGGTGATCCATAATGAACTCACTAAGGTCACTGCTGTAAGCACCGTTCATAATATGTTCGTTAGCATACTGCTCGTGAGTACTTAGTTTGCTGGGAGCATGATGTCCAACTACTACAAACTTTTTATCATGCTGTTCTGCAACAACTGTTTTAATGTATTGTAGCATCCTCTTATGACGAACGCAAGTGTCAGCGGGCTTGAGTCTAGTGTAGCCTTCGTGCTCTTTGAGAATCACACGGAAGTCACTCATCATGTCTCGAACGGCATGCAGAGTCAAAGGATCGCCGTTGTTCATGTCAGTCCAAAGTGTGCCGCCAATAAAGGTAACATCATCAATAATCTTAGACTCTTGTTCCAAGAAGTAGACGTTTGAAAACTTTGCGCATTCGTCATGCAGGACCTTTAGTGTACGTTCCCACTTGCCGTGATAGAACTCATGGTTGCCTGCAATGTAGATCACATGCGGAAACTGAAAGCTCACACGCTTTAGGAAGTCACGGAATCTCTGCACACGCTCTTGCTTACGTCCTAGATCTGCAACTGCACCTGATGTCCAGGGATCAAATGTAGAAGCCGGATGGTCATAGAGTTCTTCGGCAATCATAATGTCGCCAGAGAGTATTAAGACATCACAGCCTTCGTCGTTTTTAATGTTGATATCGGAAAACTCAAGATGGAGATCACTAACTAGTTTGATTTTCATAGTTTCTCATTGAATAATATATGTGTATATTATAGCGCCAGTTTAACAATTTGTCAACTGATTAATGAAAGTCTTGATCTAAATTATTAGTGAGTAATTTTTAATTGCCATTCTAACCAAATTAAGAATACAGTAACTGATATTGTTAGTATCATAACAATTTGTGCTAGTCTCATAATTTGTATAATTTAAAAAAGTAAGTAATTAAGGCGGCAAAGGTAAAACACCAACAAAGCACATCGATTTGTCGTTGGCGGTCGTAATCCATTGCAGACAGTTCGGCTTGATACTCTTTTTCTATAACAGATTTTTCAGCCTCTACTTTAATCCAAGCATCCTTGCCGTATTTTTGAATTGTTTTGGCTTTTAATTCAGCTACTTCTCGCTCATACTTCATCTTAGATTCAAACTTTTCAAGAGCTCGAAGTTCTAATGTTGATACACGATGTTGCTCTGTTAGTTTAGATTTTATACGAGCTTGATGCTCGCGCTGAATGGTATTTTCCATATCAGCTTGTTGGCTGGATACAACTGCCCCCAGTTCCTTGCCTGCGGATTGTGCCGTTTTAAGGGCAGTCGTGGCGGATTTGACTCCGTCTATCATATATTCGCTCTCGTCTTTACAATTTTATTTATTCGCTAACGGATTATCAATAGCCTTTTGTATCTTGCTATCGACTTCTTTCTTCAATTGAACAACTTCACGCTCAATTTCTCTACGTGCTTGAGCCATTTCGATACGAATAGTATTAGCTTCGTTACGTGCTTTTTCTAAGTCTTCACGAACTGCTTTACGCATATCTCGCATTTCTTGTTCAGTTTCACGTTGTGCAGTTTTAACGCCGCGCTCTACCTGTTCTGTCACCGATTCATTACGACGTAGATCGTTTTTCAAATCAGTTTTAATATCACGAGTATAATCGCTAGTCTTAGCACTGTTCTCTTCAATGACTGCTAGTCGCTTGTCAAAGCCACTTAGATCAGGTGCAGCATACTCTGAAATCTTTTTCTTCATTCCCACATAGTCTTTGTACACTTCAAATGAGCCATAAAGTCCTCCCAGTATCGATGACACAATAGTAAATGCCACCATTAGTTTTGCTGGTGTAAATTCATAGCCACCAATACTGATAACAGTATCTTTGCTGGCATACTTCTTTGCGGCTGCTTCAAGTTCATCAACTTTAGCGTTTACGTCTTTAATTTCTTCTGTCATTTTCTTACTCCTAAACTTTGTTTTTATTTTGATCTGCTAACATCTTGGCCCATGCTTTCTTAGCTTCAAGTGTATCTTTAGCATTTTGTACTTTGGTGCCATTGCTTGTTATAATGCTCGATGCTGTTGCACCCAAACCGAGCCCTATAATTATATAAACCATATAATATTCCACATTACTCTCCTTACTTGTACTGTTGATCAATCATTTCTTGATGTAGCCTATCACTGCCACCAGTGAGTCCTCTTAACAATCTTACATTGTCAACAGTCTTTTGATTTTTATAAACTTCCTTTGGCTCGTAGAATGCTACATCTTTTAATACAAATGAATATGCGTTAAATCCTGCAGGAGTTATTGCCATAGTGGCAAGATCCACTCCGCCTGCTAATTCGTTTGACTGTACATTTCTATTCACTGTACTGGTCTGTTGTTGTATATTATCCTGCATCAACTCAAAACGCTGTTGCATCATCATTTCTGATAGTGGATTACCAACCTTACCTATGCCTCCAAAACTGGCTACTTGCATTGGCGGTATTTCAGCGTCTACAGGTCTTGCTTCTATTCTAGGTTGGTATACGGGTGATGTTTGTGCAACTGGGGACGACATGTTAGATACAGTAAATGCAGACAACGGATTATATCCCAGCGTATTTTTATTAACTGTAATACCGGTACCACTAGACTGCTGTTGAGTTTCTGTTGCTACTTGTGCAGGAGGTTTTAACATAACAACACTAGTTGATTGTATTTCTACTTGTTGACTAGCTGTTGTAGTTTGTTGAACTTGCTGAACAGTTTTGTTAGTTTGTTGCTGTTGTGTGGTAGTTTGTTGCTGTTGTTGTTGCGACACTTGTGTTGTTGACTGTGTTGTTGTCTGCTGACTAGCTTGTGTTGTTTGACTAGAGAACTGTGCGGCTGCGGTAGCACTATTAGCACTCATGTCTTGATTCATACTAACTGCGGCATTACTAGCGGCATTTGAACTTTGTACGGTTCCTTCAAATGCTTTAGCGGCATTTTGTACAGCCATTTGCTGAGTTGCTTTATCATTTGCCTGCGCTGTTTTAACCACACTCATTGCCAACTTACTAGGGCCAGCACCTCCTCCGCCTTGTTGTGGACCTGCAGATTGTGGACCAGCACTTGGAGGTGGAGCATTTGCTGTTTGTGTAGCTTGTGGAGGACCGCCAGCAGGTTGTGCTTGTGTAGGTGCAGGTCCTTGCTGTTGTGGACTAGGCTGTGAGGGATTATCTTGAGGACCGCCAGGATTTTGATTTGGATCTTGTCCTTGTGGTCCAGGAGCAGGACCTTGTGGTCCAGGAGCAGGTTGCTGTGCCTGTTGTTGTGGACTTGCTTGAGCCAATGCCGGTGCCGCGTCTGCTACACCTGGAGGAGCTGCCGCAGGTGCAGGTGATCCATAGTTGATTGCAGGCACAAATGATGTTGCAGATGCATTTGAAACTGTAGACCCTAATATTGAATTTTTAACAGTGGCTAACGCATATCCTGGGCAAGTGGCACTTGATAATGGATCAGCAATACATGGATCGGGTCTAGCCGAATATTTTAAACTAAAACTAACATTATAAATTTCTGGACCGTAGTTGCCTGCCCAGAAATTATTATCTCTGCCGATAAAGCCTACTCGTGCAGTACTCAGGCTTGATGCAGTATAAGGTGTGGCGAATGTTTCGCTAAAATTAAAATTAGTCCAATTATATTTTTGATTAGTTTGTGCTGTATAATCGTAGTTGGCAACTTGACTACCAGTGCTTCCGTATAATTTAACATAGGCAGACAAATAGTCTTGTCTAGCATCATCCCAACCATTGCCGTTTTTAGCCCTAAATCCAAAGTTAAATCCGCTAAGTTGTACAACACTTCCGCTGATAGACAATGCTTTGTTTATGTTAACTATTTGATTTAAATCTACAGTACCGTAGGAAAAGTTAATATTACTGCCATCCCTAATACTGGGGTTTGGTCCACAGTTACCCGGCTGTCCTGCACCAAAGCATAGTTGGTTAACATAGACACCATTGTTCCAAATGCTAGTTGTAGTCGTAGGAGTACTACCAGTATTGATTAGATTACCGGTAGTAGTGTCTACTGTTTGACTATTAGAATAACTTGAACACAAGAGCCCCAAGCAGAGCACCAATGCCAACTTTCTTATAAGTGTCATCTATTTTTGCCTCATCTAACTTTGGTATTTTATCTACATTAGCTTCCCATTCAGCTTTGGCTTGTAGACCAATCTTACCTTCGTATGGGCAAGGTGTTCCTGCAGCCAACATAGCGTCAAACACACGACGGTCTTGACACATGGTAGCAACTGCGGCTACCTTCATACCCATATCATATAATGTTTTAGATAACTTTAGTCGTTCGCAATTCATATCACGAACTGTTCCACCACCACTCACACCAAAGATTTGCGTTTGTATACTACCGCTAGTACCCGTTGAGCATAGGTCAGCATTACCGCCACTCATCATTGATGGTGCTACAGCGGTAGGAGGTGGTTGAATAACACGCTGAGTAATCTCTGTTTTATTAATGTTAGTGTTGGTCATTTCACCACTGTTGATGTTCTGATTAACATTGGCGTTTTGATTAACATTGTTGCTTGTACTAGTGTTTGTATTGTTATTGTTGTTGGTCATACTACCACTTTGTACATTGTTATTAGTCATTGTACCGCTATTAATGTTAGTGTTAGTATTGTTAGATGTAGACGTACTATTATTAATATTACGGTTAGTCATATCACCTGTATTAACATTATTATTAGTATTTGTACTTGTGCTAGTACTGGTGTTGATATTACGATTAGTCATATCACCTGTGTTGATATTTCTATTTGTGTTATCGCTGGTACTAGTGTTGATGTTATTGTTTGTGTTAACACTGGTACTGGCATTATTGTTATTGTAGGTCATTGTACCGGTATTAACATTGTTATTTTGATTAACATTTGTACTTGTGCTTGCACTTGTGCTGGTATTAACATTGTTGTTGTTATTAGTCATTGTACCTGTATTAACGTTGTTATTGTTAAACGTTTGAGTACCGCTATTAATATTGTTATTGTTATTGTTATTAGTGTAAGTCACCGAACCACTCATAACGTTGTTATTATTGTTATTGTTGGTCAGTGTGCCGCTGTTAACATTAATGTTGTTGTTAGTGTTAGTTGTGCCACCACTTAACGCAGTATTGTTGTTAGTTGTCACGGTACCACTATTAACATTGTTAGTGTTGATTGTGCTTGTACTGGTAGTAGTACTATTAGTATCAACTAGACTTTTTGAGTCATAGGTGCCCTGATTAATTAATGTCTGGCCGTTTGCAGCCCAAGATATTAAGAGGGCCGAAATACCTAAAAGTATTCTTGTTTTTTTCATGGTCGCTCCTAAGCGGTAGAAGTTCCGCTTATAAGTATTTACGTGGGGGCGACCTAAAGTTAACCACTCACTTTAATCTAGAACAAGATATTGTTAAAGATCTTGTTTTCGTTGGACTGAAAAGTAGGGTTTGATAACATTAAAGAAACTATCCCAATCTGTAATCTCGGGATAGTTTTTAAATACACTGTAATACCAACGATCTTCGTATTGATTAATGTATTGTTTGCCGTTTGAGGCTGTTTTAACGTGCTTCTGAAAGAGAGGTTTTATATCTGAAGGAATAGAGTTGCCGTTGTGGCCTCCCCACCATCTTGCGACTAATTTAGGTTTAAATTTGTCTTTTTGTATTTTATCAAAATCACTTGCTCTCATCAAGTATTTATTTGATTTCTGGAAACAAACAATCTTGAATAAATGTTGTTACATCACTTTCACTTAGGCCTAGACTTACCATGACCTTAGGTGTATGCGGATTTTGCTTTTGATTTTCACAATAATAATTTTGTGAAGCAGTAGTGTCATTGGCCGTAGCATTAGTTTCACTTACTGTTTCTACGTAATGATTAACTAGAATGTGTGCTAGACTTGCAAGTTGCTTTAGTTCACTTTCATCGTTTACATTGCCCGCAGCTACCATATGTTCACTGAAAATACGTTCTGCCCACTCTGGTAGTTTGCGCTTTTTATTCCACTCGTAACGTCCAACTTCATCACCAAAGTATTCGATCATAGGATGTTCTGAATCTCCAGCTGGACTGTAATCAATAAAACAACCAGTAATCTTGTTTTTACCGGCTATAACATCAAATCCAAATATTGGTGCAGGATTATGTGTATGAGGAAAGATGCAACAATGCATCATCCAGAGTCCTTTGGATTCTCTGGCATCTACAACATCGACGTGAGCCCTACGATAAGCGTCACTGGTCCAAACACGATTAACCCAACCAGGTTGATTAAATTGTTCCATGCCTGGCTCAAAGATTTCTTTTCCTGTTTTGTCAAATTTATTTTCTAACAGGTGTTGAATCTCAATCAATGTGTTCCAAACATTACTCTCCACTATACAAATCTCTCATCATTTTAATAGCGTACTCAAAAGCTATACGAGCTTCGTCACCTAGGTCGTCTGTAAGTGTTTGTCTTATGGCCATTTTCATAGCATCTGCATTTTCAAAGTCGTAGAACTTACCACTCGAAATATGTGCTACTTGCTTCTTAATGATTTGCCCGCCAAATAAATCACCCATATGTCGGCAATATAAATGTGCTTTAATTAAATGTTTATATTCTGGGTCATTACCAATTGAATGCAAGTATGCCTGATACTCTAGTGTAGCAGTGGTTAGATAGCAATACGAGCCATCGTCTAATTCCATAAAGTCAGCATAGATACCTTTAAGACGAGGTAGGTCTGGCATATTATCGAGGAAACCCTGACGTTTACAGTACCATTCAATTGGATCATATATTGCTAGTAAATTATAGAGATAGTTTCTATAATCTGCTTTACCAATTTTCCCACTAAGTAACATCTTAGCGAATGTTGTTGTTTCTGCCTCGTGATGGAGGTCTTTAGTGATATCTTTTAAGCTCATAGTCTGTTATTTACTATTATCTAAATCTTAGGACGAAGAATAAGAGATCTTCTTCTCGATCCATTTTAATGATGTAATTAACTTGATCGAATCTTTGATACTGCCATTTTATTCCCATTGGTCCAAGAGCCTGAGAAATAAAATTTAGCATTGATTTTTTGCCTTTGATGCCCTGTGACATCAGCGTTGAACGCTGATCTCTAAACTGTACCCAATATCCAAACCTCTGAGCACCAGTGCGTTGATGTTTAATTAAACGCACGTCGTCAAATGTCATTCTTCTTCTATATTGATCTGTAAAGGAAATCCATTAGAACGAGCAAGGTGTGTACATTCAATACCTCTTTGTTCTGCAATCTCGTGTGTAAAAATTCCCACAACTGCACTACCTTCATTATGAATTTCTAAGGTAATATTTCTTGCATCATTTTCAGTATGCTTAAAAACTTCAGTTAACAGGTCCATGACAAACTCCATAGGCGTTTGATCATCATTTAGAAAAATCACCTTCCACATTTTGGGTGGCTGAAGTGATACTTTAATTTTTTCATCAAGTTGTACGTCTGTGGACATAGTGCTCCGGTTATTGTTAGTAGGGGAAGTTCCCTTCCCCTTTATTATATTACTTAACTTCTACAATGTCAATGACTCTTGGCTTTTCAGAGTCAGGAATATTGCGGAATAGTTTAACTATCAGCATACCATTCTTGATTTCTGCACCTTTGACTTCTATATGTTCAGCGAGTGGAAATTCACGAACAAAGTCACGGGTAGCAAGACCTCTATGTAAGTAAACAATGTCTGGATTTTCGTGGCGAACAGATTCCTCTCCGTCACCCCTGATTGTAAGAACATTTGATTCTACAGTAACCGCAATTTCGTTTTTCTCAAATCCCGTCACTGCAATTTGAATCTCGTACTGATTCTCACCAGTCTTGAGTATATTGTGTGGAGGATAGTTGTTGCCTACGGAATTAGAAAATCTGCGTTCCATAGTGTCAAACATTGTGTCAAACCCAACTAGGGCTCTGTTAAGTGCTTCTATTCTAGATATTTGATTGTTGTTCATAATAGTCTCCTTAAAAAGTAAGAACAATTAGGGGCCTCGAAAGTACCCCTGTTTATGATTAGTCTGCTTTCTTCTCTGTGAAGGTAGCGTCAACTATATCATCTTGTGCAGGTTGTGGTTGAGCAGTAGCTTGTGTTTCTGCTTGTTCCTTGGCCTGCTTTTTCTCCAACAATGTTTTCATTGCTGGAAGAACCTTTTCTAGTTCTGATTTAATCAGATCAACATCTTCACCTTGTCGTGCATCTTCAACTGCTTTGATTGCAGTTTCGATATCTGCAATTTCAGTTTCAGTGAGTTCAGATTTAAATTCTTCTAGATCTTTTTTCACTTCATGCAATGTTGCTTCTGCTGAATTACGAGTTTCAATTAAGGTACGTGCTTTCTTATCTGAATCTGCGTTAATCTCAGCTTCTTGCACCATGCGTTCGATTTCTTCCTTGCTAAGTCCACTATCTGACTTGATAGTAATCTTATTTTCTTTGCCGGTGGTTTTATCTTTAGCGGATACATGCATGATACCGTTTGCATCAATATCGAAAGTAACTTCAATCTGTGGCTGTCCACGACGTTGAGGTTGGATACCTTCAAGATTGAATTCGCCTAGCAACTTGTTGTACTGAACCAGTTCACGTTCACCTTGGAACGCTTTGATAGTAACAGCCGGCTGATTGTCTTCTGCTGTAGAGAATGTCTGGCTAGCTTTGGTTGGAATAGTTGTGTTCTTCTGAACCAACTTGCTCATGATACCGCCCATGGTTTCGATACCTAGGCTCAACGGAGTAACGTCTAGTAATAGAACATCACTGCGTCCACCACCTAGAACATCACCTTGAATAGCAGCACCAACTGCAACTGCTTCGTCTGGGTTAACATCTTTACGTGGAGCCTTACCGAATAGTTTCTCAACTGCTTCTTGCACCTTAGGCATACGTGTCATACCGCCAACAAGAATAACTTCGTCAATGTCTGAGGCTGTAACACCTGCATCTTGCATTGCAGTCTTACAAGGTACAATGCTTCGTTGGATTAGTTCATCAACTAACTGCTCTAGTTTGCTACGAGTAAGTGTGATGTTCATGTGCTTAGGACCACTTGCATCCGCTGTAATGTAGGGCAAGTTGACAGAAGTTTGCGCACTGCTAGACAATTCAATTTTAGCTTTTTCAGCAGATTCTTTTAATCGTTGTAGTGCAAGTACATCTTTAGTTAGATCAACACCTTGATCCTTGCGGAATTCTTCAACTAAGAAATCCATAATGCGTTGGTCAAAGTCTTCACCGCCCAAGAATGTGTCACCGTTGGTGCTTAGTACTTCGATTTGTTTATCGCCTTCGACATTCGCAATTTCAATGATTGATACGTCGAATGTACCGCCACCAAGGTCGTAAACAGCAATTTTCCTGTCAGCTTTATCAGCTTTATCAACGCCATAACTAAGAGCTGCCGCAGTAGGCTCGTTAATAATACGGAGTACTTCCAGGCCTGCGATTTTTCCAGCATCCTTAGTCGCCTGTCTTTGGCTGTCGTTAAAGTACGCAGGAACTGTAATAACTGCTTGGGTAACTTCATGTCCTAAATAGTCCTCTGCTGTCTTTTTCATTTTACGCAGAACTTCAGCACTAATCTGCGGCGGTGCTAATTCTTGTCCTTGTGCTCGAATCCATGCATCGCCGTTTTTAGCTTCCATGATTTCGTAAGGCATCAAGTCGATGTCTTTCTGCACAGCTTGTTCGCTGAACTTTCGTCCAATCAAACGCTTACTTGCATAGATTGTGTTTTTGGGATTTGTTACTGCTTGACGCTTTGCGCTTGCGCCTACTAGAATTTCATCATTAGCGTATGCAACAATACTAGGTGTAGTACGTGCGCCTTCTGAATTTTCAATTACTTTTGCAACACCGTTTTCGATGATTGCCACGCATGAATTTGTTGTACCGAGGTCGATACCGATGATCTTAGACATGAGTCTATCTCCTTATTAAGTAAGATCTATTGTTTGGGCCCTATGCCCCGTAAACTGCCCAGAGGTACAATTTACATTTTATTTATATCAGATATTCTCTAAGTTAGGAATATTTGACCACTTTTTGAGTTTTTCTATTTTGGCTCTTTTAGCAGCATGTAGATTAGCCCAGCTTACAACATTGTTGATTAGCAGGATATCTACCATAGCAAGTAAATCGCCAATTTCTTCTTCCAAATGTTCTCGATTGGTATTTTCGGTGCCGGGTTTGGCATTATCAATACCAAATCGTCGAATTTTACTAACTGCTTGGATTACTTCTGCACATTCTTCTTGCAGAATGTCCATTACTTCGTTGTCTTCTTCGTTCATATTATCTTTCTCTTGCAAAAGGCTGGATGTATTGTCCTGCACTAGTAGTAGATGTTTTTAGTGTATTAAACACATTTTGTACACCCACTGCTTGATCAATTGCATCAGCTAGGGCATTGTGTGCAGTAACCGTGGCACGTTGTGGATTGATACCAATATCAAACAGTGTTCGGGTATCACGCATTTCCCAGAAGCTCCAAGGAACAGCTTTGCCAATCTTACGGAAGTACCATTCTAGAATGATCAAGTCAAAGCCTACACCGTGACTCCATACTCGCTTGCTACCCCAACAAAACTTATAAAGTTGTGTCATAGCTTCATTGATAGACACACGATCAGTAGGATCAAATGCTGCTTCTTGTGCGGCTGCACTTTGCTTGGCCCACCAGTCCAATGTGCTTTGACTAACTGTTGCACCGATCTTATCGCAACTGTCGACATCAACCTTGAGGTAGAACTTTTCCATTGTGCTCTCGTCGCCAAACGGATCAAACTTAACTGCTCCGATGGTTAAGATAGTTGCGGAAGGGAGAACGTCGAGTGTCTCCAGATCAATCATGATGTCTGTGTTCATGTGTATATTGTACTATCTTTCTGCCCCATGGGCAATGAATTAATAAAGTTTTTGTGGGAGTTGCTGTTCGCGAAGCTTCTTGCGCAATCGTGCTTTAGCGGCACCTTTTTTACGTTTGCGTTCAGTAGTAGGTTTTTCGTAGAACTCTTTTGCACGAAGAGTTTCAAGTGTTCCTGCCTCTTCGACTTTCTTTTTAAAACGTCTTAACGATACGTTTATATTTTCGTTTTCTTTAATGGTAACTTTAGTCATAGGTATTTAAACTGTTTGTGAGTAGTTGTCCTACATCCTCACTTGCATATATAGACTTTGCATTAACAGAAGCTAGAAATTTTAAATATCCAAAGTAGTGAGAATTTTTTTGTGCTGCCATATAACCAACAAGTATTTGATTGTCATGATCAGCGTTGAAGATTATTAGATTACTTTTATGCTTTTTATCTAACAACCAATCTGAGTCTCCAGATTCCCAAATATAAAGAATAACATTGTCGTTGTAGTCTATGCTCAATAAGGTATCTGAAATAACTTTACTTTGTTCACTAGTTAGTCCAACAATTAAAATTCGATAACCATCAATTAACACATCGTCTGGCGATGTAACAACTACAACTTTATCAGTCATTCTGCACCCTTGGCTTTTTTAACACGATTCCAAATTGTAGATGCATTCTGTTCTTCGTTCTGAATATAACCTTCTTCACCATCGATAGGTTTCTTAACTTGTACACCGTCGACGTTTTCCATATATGTTTCGTTATTATTAACATAATCGCCTGGGCGGACATCTAATTGTTCTTGTGCCCACTTGGCTGCTTCTATAGCTGCTTCGTTATCACTAATGTTTTCATTATCAATAATAGTTTCATTAGGAAGATAACTTTCCCACGGAAGCTGAGTGATAAGACCTCGATCATATAATTTTTTATGGCGCTTTAAACTATCGTTTGGATGATCATGTTTCCATGCTGTCTTAGCCGCTTTAGTTTCTGCAGAGTCATCTGGATGAAATAGTTCTTCATCAGTTTCCTCTATAATCTCTTCTTCTTTTTCTTCCGGCTTATGTACTATAGGTTCAAGATTTTCAAAATGTGCAAACGGTTGATTTAGATAGGGATGTTGTTCTAGTATAGACTTTTCTTCAACTATTACCTCCGGAACTACCTCCGGTGTTGTGACAGTAGGTTCAACAACTATGTTGTCGTTGCTCTCCGTAATCAGGCTGTCACCCTCTGCTTTTAATTCTTCTTCTCGAGCAGTTCGAAACCATTGGAAACTGTATTGACTTGCTATTAGTAATATAACTGCCAGTGGGTCAAATACTGAAACAATAATAATGATTACCCATGTGACTGCTTTTTCTAAAATATTGGCATCTGGGTTGTCGCCGTAGATAAAGGCAGCAATATATTTGATTGGGCCTACTTCCGCTTCAACTTTGCGTACTTCTGCTCGAATAGGTGCGGCTTCGTCATTAAGTGTAGCAATAAGTTTCTGGTTGGCTTCAATGTCTTTGGCCAACGCAGTGCGATCACGTTGCTGAGATCTACGTATATTGTTTGATTTGTCTGCACCTTTTTCGTCTGTGCTTCGACCCATGACTTGGTCAACCGCCTCATCCATTTGTTTAAGTTGCTTGCGGTTGGCTTCAATATTTTCTTTAGCTGTTTTGATTTTCTCATCATATATTGCAATCCTACTTTGTACATCACCTGAAACTAAACTTTGATCACTGTGTGCCTTACTTAGGAATCCAAAGATACCCATTGAAGTGATAAGCATTAAGATTGCAATCGCTACTAGAAGATAAGTGCGAATAAAGACCGGAGCACGTTGCCAGTTTAATTTAAGCCATACGGTAGCAATTAACTTGCTGATTTCTAATGCTACTCCCATGACAATAATCGGAATAACTGCGGCAGCAAAGATACTAACTAGTCCTGCCACGCTATACCAAATAGCAACAGCAGATATAGTTAATCCGCTGAGTAATGCAAGCCAGGCAATTATTTTATCGCTTAAATTGATCTTCATAAGTTAATATTTATTCTCTATACCATTGCCAATTTCTACTACTATTGTTATAACAAGCAGTTCTGCTGATAGTCTTCTCTACATTATACGCGATTGTCTGTATATGTAAACGACGACAATAACCAGAACTACTCGGCCAAGTCATTACAGGAATAGCAATGCCGCTGGCATTAGATTTATACCATTCAACTGTCTGTCCATTTTCTGCAACCATTAACGCATGAGTAACAGCTTGACTATATGAGGCTTTTTGTTCATCATCTAATGTACGAAACCAACCAAATGTAGTCTGTATGAGTTCGTCGATTGGTGGCCCACCGCGATATTCAAAAAATCGAGGATTGCTAAGATCACTGGCATGTGCTGTACTAGAGACGACCAACAGTATTAACAATCTCCCAACTACCGTCAGGCCTTTGACAACTAATTCCTTTGCGTTGAACATCACGTCCTCCTATTTGCGTCCAGTAAGTAAATTCACCACAACTTTGAGACAATCCCATTCTTGTTGCTGATAATCTTTTTGTTTGATCATCTGTGCAATCTAATGTAGTCTCACTGTTTACCCTTTCACCATTTTGTGTTTTAATGGTTTGACTGGTATAACAGTATTGCGGCTTATTTGCAGAAACTGTAGGTGCAGAGCTACAACCGGTCATTGCCATAATACACGACAATGCCAGTGTAGGCCCCACAGCAATAACAAGAGCGTTCATTACTGTGCTCTTTTGGTCTGTGCTTCAGCAATCAACTGATCAAATGTTGACTTCTTCATCTCAAGACGAACAAATGTATAATGCTTTCCAGCCATAGTAAAATGACCACGTTCGGATTTCACATGGCGACGGATAGCAGTGTCTTCTACCTTGTAAGAAATCATAGTACGAGTAGTTTTCTTGTCGTTGACAATATCAATAACAGTTTCACTGTTAACTGTACCGTTGATGCGTTTTGCAAAGTTGTTCATTGCAATTGCATCCATTTGTTCTTCAGCTGCCTGAGCATAATTACTATCGCCGGCACCGCAAGCATAGACGTAATCTTCACTCCACCAAAACCAACCTTTGACGCCTTCTTGAGCGCAGTCCTGATACCAACTAGGTTGAGCAAATGTCTTACGCTCTGGGACTTCTTTAAGAGACGAACAGCCAGTAATAGCTGCTGCCATTAAGCCTACTAAAATTGCCTTTTTCATCGTGTGCCTTTCTGTGTGTGTTAACGATATAATAAGTATAGCACCGCGGCTACTCAAAGTCAACCGGGTGCTTTACCAATTTTATTTGAAGAAAATTAACGCCATCATTACAGCTTGAACAATAAACCCTAATCCAATAGTGACAACATTAAGCATGTCTTTTTGTACTGTGGCCTTAACAAATAACAATGTTAGTCCGCCCCAACATAATAGTACAAGATCAACTGCGGGCATCTTATCAGTCAATCCACTCATTACTGCTAGTAGACTAGGGACAGTAGCGGCATGAAGAACAATGACTGCTAGCCAACCAAATGTTTCTGCTGAGATATGACTAACTGTAGCTGTAGCCCAAGTTTTGAATTCTTGAAGATTTTCAAAATGAGGTAACGGATTAAATTTATTTAAATTAACCATTTGTTTTCTTTCCTTTATAAAAGATGTGATTTCCAATTGATCCAATTTTTTCTAAAGGCCAGCTTGGGTTGACATAGTTTGCATGATAGTACAATGCTTCTTTCATTACGTCAAGTCGAAAGCCTTCCAATAATACTTTTTTAGCCACAGCCATACTTTCGTTATAGGCAGCACTATTGATTGGACGAGCTCTTGGCGCTGTGTCGCAATACCATGAGAATTGGCAAACAACCCTGTCCATAATTACCGACTTTTGGTAGACAACACCGCATACGTCCTTTGGGAACGAAGGATGAGATGCCCTGTTCATAGTGACTTGCGCTACTGCTACTTTGCCTTCAAAGTTTTCGTGTCCTGCTTCGCGATAGATATTCATCGCTAGACACTCGAGTTGTCGTTCTCTAGTCTTGATTGATACAATATCGGGAGATGATAACATCTGCCCTTCACGTAGCTTTTCCATTTTGGCTTGAGTAATACTTTGAACCAAAACATATACTACTAACAATCCTATAATAAAGGATGTAAATCTAAATAACTTTTCCATAAGTCCTCCTTTGACTTGGTGTTGTAAAACTTCTACAACATTACATAAAGGGAGTTAACTTCACGAGGCTCTGACAGAACCCTACTTTCGTGTAGTTGTCTCCATTAGCCACCACAGCTCATAACATGTGGTACCTTTGGCGACCCTTGGCATCCCGAAAATACGGGTTTCTCATTAGCCAAGACCCGCGGACATAATATTGATGGTATCTCTATCATGCCAACTATCTTAGTTTCTTTGCGAAACGTTTAATATATACCATATAAATCCAAAATGTACCATAGAACTGATGGTTATCGACGCATTTTGGAGATATCTTGTGCTTCTTCGTCCGAAAATACAGGAACGGCATTGCTCTTGTGCATTGTCGCAATACCTTTGACTTTGGTTCCGGTATAAACTGGACTAGGTTTTAATACAGCATTACCACCAGTATCAACACTTTTAATGTGAGCTGTGGTATTTCTGCCTTCTGGAATGGTAAGACTGTACGATCCCTTGAGCGGTTCTGCTGATAAAGCACGATTACGCTTTCGTTCTTCAGTATCAAAAGCCCACCGCTTTTGAATTTCTTTCCAAGATTCGTCCAATTCTCTAGCCTTTCTAGCATGTTCAGCCGATGCAAACTTTTGCTTGCCTTTGCGTTTACCTGTAGTACTGAGCCACGGACCTTCTAAGTGCATTGTCAAAAGAAACCTCCAAACTTGTTAAACTATGCTACTAGTGTAACAGGAAGTTTGAAGGTTGTCAATAATCAACTGTTCAAAACTTTGGCAACTGAATTCATAACTGACGCAATGCGGCCAATGTCACGAAGTTGTGCTACAGTATAGCCTTCGGTCTTCAATGTTTCATAATGTGCCTTCACACAGAAGTGACACTTGCCAACAATACTTGCGGCAAGACTGAACGCTTCAAAATTTGCCTTGGTAGTCCCACCATGTGACGCAATAGCGTTCATACGTAACTGTGCTGGCAATCCTTTTAGCTGTGGATCATCTGCCATCTCAACGTATGGATACCAAACATTATTTTGTGCCATAATGCTTGCGGCTGTCATAGCGGCATCTGCATGTACTGGAGCATCTGCCAGCATAACAGCCAGCACTTTGCCGTTACCAGTTGCGGCTAGTGCGGCCACAGCACACCCCATGGCCACATCAGCATCCAATGTACTACGCAGTAAAACAGCATCAAGGTTTAACTTGGTGTCCTTAGCGTAGTCTGGCAACACACCTTTTACTGATTCAATAAAACTCATTTTGTTTTCTCCGAAATTGTTTTATAACCTTTATAGGTAGGATGAACTTTATCCGGGCTAGTATCATGCTGTCTAGCATCTATTACAAAATCCTTGTATTTGTCTGCTACTGCAAGTACTGCCCGTCTCTTATCTTCCTTTATGTTAGGAACAATCCAATAAACATGACTAGCATCAACTAGTTGTCTTAAAGAATCTAATTCTTCAAACGTGTTTATTTTTGCAGTGTCGTTTGATCCTAGACTGATAATCACAGTCTTTGCCTGCGTATTACCTTGTGTGTGAAATATATGACGGTTTACATAGTCGTAACTATTAATACCGCTCTTAGCACGGGTAACACATTCTGTGCGGACTTGTCCTACACCTACTGCTAGGCTATCACCTAGAATTAAACACTCTAACATAAATGATCCTATCAAAGTGTTTCACCGCCGACTGTGCGATTACAAGCACATAGTTCTCCAGTTTGTAGCGCATCAAGAATACGCAAAGTTTCTTCTGGGCTACGACCAACATTCAAGTTGTTGACAGTGACGTGTTGAATCTCGTTGTTCGGATCAACGATGAATGTAGCACGAAGTGCCGCACCTGCTGGCGCATAGAAAACACCCAACTGTTCAATCAAACTTAATTCGCCACGTTGTGTGTCAGCAAATTGTGTATGAGTAATTTTCTTTAAATCTGCGTGGGCATTTTGCCAGCTAACTTTACAAAACTCATTGTCTGTGCTACCGGTTAACAGAATAGCATCGCGATCGGCAAAGTCATTTGCTAGTTTGTCATAGGCTACAATCTCTGTAGGACAAACAAATGTAAAATCTTTTGGGTAGTAAACAATTATTTTCCATTTGCCGGGAAAGCTCTCATCTGTAATTGTGAAGAATGCATCTTCTGGTTGTCCTGGCTTAACACCTGTGACTGCAAACGCTGTTAATTTATCACCAACTGTTTTCATATTTTCTCCTTTGTGTGTGAATGAAACAATACTTATTGTACAGTTATATATGCTATAGGCCAAGAGAAAACCATAGTTTTTTTCTAAAATATGTTAATAGGAGTAATAGGAAAAATTAATAATAGAAAAGGCCCCGAAGGGCCTTTAATTAATCGATAAACAATTATAGTACAAATGGAGTGTATTCAATACCAGTTGTTGCTAGGCCCGTTAGCCCAATTGCTGTTTCAAATGTTGTTAATTCACTAGCAATAACCAAAACATCAGCTTGACTATATTTGTTACCAGTCATCCAATTTCCTAATGCTGTTACTTCTGCAATAGTAGCATTCGTACCAACAACATTCTTGTAAACTTGCTTAATGAATGTTTCATCGCTAACACCGCCGGCATCTGCTTTGTAAACATCGGTATTTAAAATTGCCTGTGCCAATTGTTTATTAGTCCAACCTGCATCAGCAAGGGCAATACCAATTCCTTCATATGCTTTAGTAACATCAGCAACACCAAGTGCGGCAGCTAGTAATGCATACACATCACCGGCACGACCTGCGGCATCGTAGGCAATAGCCTTGTCTGAGAACACAACACGTTCTGTATCAGCTAATGTGAATGTTACATTGGTAGATAATGTACTGGCCAATGTTACACTGGCAGCAGCCTTGGTAACAGTAAATTCTGTGCTTTTGCCAGCAATTGTGTATGTGTCAATACCTGCGGTACCAGTAACATCAACTTGAACATCAATAACACCGTCACCTGCCCGGGCAGTGCCGACTGAACCAAATGTAGCAACTTTGCCACCTGTGCCAACTGTGGCAACAGTAAGGATCAAATCGTTTGTGGTGTTGACACCTCCAATGCCTGATCCAGCGATTGTAATTGTATCGCCTGCAACATAACCTGTACCAGCACTTGCTGTAGCTGAATCTAGTACAACAGAATAAACTCCGTCAGTTTTAGTTACATCAAACTTGGCACCTGTACCTGCACCACCGGTTGTGCCTGTTTTATCTTGATACGTAGCATTAATTGGTTTATCTTTAATTGTGATTGTTGTTGTCATTGTTTTTCCTTATAAAATGATCATAAACTAATTTAGTTGTTTATTCTACCATTATACGTGAACTTTCAAACAAAATATGTGCGTACACGCACATGTTTGAGACAAAATATTAAAATAATAACAAAAAGAAACCCGCCGAAGCGGGTTCTGCTATTTTGGATGACAAGGTATAACTACCTCGGACCTGCTGTTTCTTAGGCAGCTAGAGCAACTTTGCTTGCGCCAGTAACAGAGTTACCAGTGAAGCTCATTGCGCTGAAGTCGAATGTATCTGCGTTTGCATTTACGATTTTTGCTTGGATTACGTCCATCGCCTCTCGTGTTGCCGTCTCTAACTATTTGCCCAATCGATTACCAGAGCAGGCCCACCTAAATAGTCTCGGCCACCATTATGGTGGATATAGCGAGAATCGACCTCGCATTTGATAGAGTCGGAGTCCATCTGTCCTACTTGGACGATATACCCGATACTACTTAGGTGGACCTGGCCGGATTCGAACCGGCGTCTTGAACACATCCTTGTCGAAGGGATTACAACAATTTCTTAGGCGGGCTGAATATTGCTAGCCTGCTCGCCTTTTGGTCCTACTGTCACTTCAAAATTAACTGTCTGTCCTTCTTTCAAACTCTTGAAGCCACTTGAATTAATCTGTGAAAAGTGTGCAAATAAATCTGCGCCACCACTGTCCGGAGTAATGAATCCAAAACCTTTTGCATCATTAAACCATTTTACTTTACCTGTTACCATTTTACTTATTTCCTGTTGTGTTAAAATTTGCTGTGTGTATACTTATCTATCGATTACTTACCGATAATTTTTAAATTAAGCAACATGTTTTCAACTGTTAGTTTGGTAATAGTTGCCAACATTATTAGCTTATCATCATCAGTATATACTTCTTTGTCAAACATGTCAAGTATTGTTGTGCCAATCATTCGAAATGCTTGTTCTTGTCCAACTGCAAGTTTGCCCCAATCTGTAGGGTCACCTGCTTCTACTTCTGCTGCAATTTCTACCAATTGCTCAAGTGTTATTTTTTTCATAGATTAAAAACTGTTATTAAACCAACCTATCTTGCGACCTTCTTCGATACGCCTGTCATGTTCTTCGACACTGCCTGGAAAGCGCCAGGCCCATACTGCAACAAGTGCCATGAAGATACCTGTGCTTAATATACCAATAGGTTTAACGCCAGTAAAGAACATAATGACTAAACTAGAACTCATCATGGCCAGCATGAAGAATTTCATTTTATGAGGGAATACACGCTTCTCTCCCCAGTTGGTTAAGAATGGTCCAAATATCTTGTGATTGTATAACCAATCGTGCATACGTTTATTGCCACGGGCAAAGCAATAAGCAGCACCTACAACAAAACAACTGTAGGGAATGCCTGGGGTTATTAATCCAATGTAGGCCATGCCCAAACTTAAAAAGCCTAATATATTCCAAAATAGTTTTTTCATATTATCCTGCAAAAACGTTGGGACTACCTGAACTTAGAGTTTCGCTGCCATCTCCAACTCTTCCGAGTGGTTTGCCATTTACAAATACAGTGCCTGATCCTGCACTTAAAGCAACCTGATGTTTAGATGAACACCCACGACCACCATATGCATGTACGTTGTCTACATCTCCTTGGCGGACCGCCCCAATGCCATTAATTAAAACATCTGAAGATCCTTGCGCCATTGTAGTAGTACCATCACATCCATGATTAGTTGCTACGGCATCTCCGATTCTTGATACTGCTGGCATATAGTTTCTCCTTATGCTAACGCAATCCCAGTCGTGCCTTGCATATACTGATTGGCAAAATCTTTATCGGATACTGCAACCACTGCAACCGCACTTTTGCTCAATTTAATATCCTTATCAGGACTCACAGTAAACAAATAGGGCATTAGTGCTGGCCCTTTAGGACTCATGCCAATTACAGATGGCTTAGTCAACTTGTAAAAATCAGCGCCTTCCTCAGCCAGTCGTGCAACTAGCTCTTCTCCACTTGTTAGTTTTAGAGTGATAACTTCACCTGCGCTTACGCCTTTATCAATTAACATTTAATTTCCTTTTTAGTATCCGGTACCGTTAAATCCGGTTTCGTCAATGTATTTTCTTAATTCTGTGAATCCACCAATGGATGCTCCATTGATGATAATTTGTGGAACTGTACGAGCATTTGGTACTGCTTCTAACAATTCTTCTTTAGTGTATCCATCTCCGATTTTACGTTCTTCGAATGGAATCTTACGATCTGTTAATAATGCCTTGGCTTGATCGCAATAGGGGCAGTGATATTTGCTCCATACTATAACTGGGTTTGTCATTTAATTCTTCCTTCTTTTACTTATATTTAGATAGTCGGCAGCTCATTATAATCAATGCCTTCTCCCATTACCCCAATGACATAGTTGGTTGACTCGGTTTCTTGTAGGGCGCTTTGTTTCTTGCTAGTGTCGACGTGTTTGTTAAACCAAGGAATTGGAGTTGACTTTGGGGCCGCTGTTAGATACTTGATGCCGATATCTTTTAATGCACCGACTGCGGTATAGTCTACAAAGTCACGTAGGATGTTGGCATTTAATCCGATTACCGGTCCCATCTTAAACAAGTAGGTAGCCCAATCTTTTTCTTCCCGAATAACATCCATATAGAGTTCGTAGACTTCTGCTTGGCACTCGTCTCGCATTTCTGCAAATCTCGAATCCTCTTTAACTACTTGATTAATCAAATAAGCTGTCCAACCTTTGTGTAGTAACTCATCTTGTAGAATCAAACTGATAATATTACCATTGCCCATGAAGATACGATTCTCTACCATGGCCAATGAAGTTGCAAATGATACCATAAAGCGGAATGCCTCGAGAGCATAGCTTGCATGTAGTGCCATCCAAATTGCTTTGATATGTTCTTTCTCTGTAACGGTCTCACCTAGTTGTTTACGACAATTGACAACGTGCAGTGCTTCGTAATAGTTTCCAACTGAACTAGCCATGTCAACAATTTCTTTAGTATCATGAATAGTGTTGAACACATCCTTGGGCACATTGTATATGTTACGGATGATGTGGCTGTATGACTTACTGTGAATGTTAGTTTCAAAGAATGTCCAGTTATAAATCAATGCTTCTAGTTCTGGCAATGAAACAACGGGCATAAAGATTTGGCTTGGGCCACGGCCTTGCAAACTGTCCAATGCTGTTTGGCGTAGCAGGTTACTGGTAAAGATATGTTTGATAGCATCACTAGCATCTTTAAAATCATTACTATCTTTAGTTAAGCTGATCTCTTCGGGTTGCCAAAAGAACCCACGTGCCGTTTCTTCAAAGTCTGCAATCTTCTTGTACTTGACTTCTTCAAAGCGTTGAATGGTAACTGGACCTGCTGGGTCTAGAAACATCTTGCGATTAAGATAGTCTGTCTTTGTGTTTAAGTTGTATTGTTGTTTGCTCATTTATTAATTTTCCGTCTTTGTAATTATACTCTAAAACTTTCACCACATCCACATTTATCGCGTTCATTTGGATTTAAAAATTCAAATCCTTCATTAAGTCCATTGCGTACCCAATCAACAGTTAATCCTTTTAGATAAACTTCTGACTTAGCATCAACTAATAATGCAAAATCTTGCTGGGCATAATTAGTTACACCTACTTCAGCTAGATATTCATCCACAAATTCTAACACATAAGCTAGACCAGAGCAACCGGTAGTTTTTACACCTATTCGGATGCCCACGCCTTTCCCACGTTTAGTCAACTGTTGTTTAATCTTTTTAGCTGCTGTGTCGGTTACGGTAATCATTTACGGCTGCTTTGATAGCATCCTCTGCTAATATACTACAATGTATCTTAACTGGCGGTAGAGCTAGTTCTTCAGCAATCTCGCTATTACGAATGTTACTAGCATCATCCAAATGCATTCCTTTAACCATCTCAGTGATAAGACTCGAGCTGGCAATTGCTGAGCCACAGCCGTATGTCTTGAAACGAGCATCTCTAATAATACCATTTTCGTCTACCTTAATTTGAAGTTTCATCACATCACCACAAGCAGGTGCTCCTACCATACCAGTGCCAACTGTAGGATCATCTTTTTCAAACGATCCTACGTTGCGTGGGTTTTCGTAATGATCAATTACTTTTTCAGAATATGCCATTTATATGTTCCCAGTTCATAATTGTCCATTGATTTTTTAAGTATGACTTTTTGTCTGCTTGATAATCTAATGCCCATGCATGTTCCCACCAGTCAACTAATACTATAATATCTTTTTTGATTTCGTGATTGACAATTGTTTTAATTTTTCCATCACGAGCAAGATAAACCCAACCACTGCCTTGTATGCCCATCGCTACCTTAAGGAATTCTTCTTTAAAACCAGTAAAGGTAACATAGTGTTTTTCAATCAATGCCAATACTTTTCCAACCGGTAAATTGTCATCGGAGGGCTTTTGATACTGCTGAAATAAAATGTTGTGTAAGAATACTCCAGCTTCATTAAACTCTGGATCGCCTTCGCCTGCATTGTATCTTTTAGCATAGGTCTTGGCCAGAGTATCATAATGATAATCTATAGTATCTCTTGATATAGCTGGACTAAGATCTCGAGGACTATACGGCAACTCTTCGATTTTTAATTTGTCAGGTTTACCTTCTCTAAGTATAGTATTCCTGATAAAACCGTAGTTCATAACTTGCAGGCCTCGCAGTCTTCGTCGTCTTCAATCAATTCTCGTTCGTTGTGAAATCCATTATAGTGAACTTCAGGTGTTGCTTCTGCAACTTGTTTACTACCTGCTTTGTTAATCAAACTGTAGTAGAATGTTTTCAATCCCCAGAAATGGGCCATCATTAAGTTTTTAGCAATCAATGTAGTGGGAACTTTACGATCGGCAAAATGTGCTGGATTGTAGAAAGTATTTGTTGAGATACTTTGATCTACATATGCTGCTAAAACTGCTGATGTTTTGATGTAAGCATCACAGTCTTTTTGTTCCCACATCAATTGATATTTGTTTTTTAATTTGTTATATTCAGGTACAACCTGTGTGAATGAACCGGCCTTTGATTCTTTGGTACTGATTAAGCTCATAGGCATTTCGATGCCATTGGTGCTGTTTATAACAACACTAGAACTCTCAACAGGAGCAACGGCCATTAAGGTTGCGTTACGAACACCGTACTGTTTCATATTAGTACGGAGTGTTTCCCAATCTAGTTCCGGAGCAAAGTCTGCAAGTTCATTCACACCTGCTGCACGGCATTCCCAAGGAAAAATTCCTTGTCCGTATCTTGTCTTATCACTGTCTAAACATTTGCCTCTTTCTTTGGCTAACTCAACTGTGGCTTCTGTTAGGTAGTAGGCCTGATGTTCAATCCACGATTTAACTTCAGCTAGGGAATCCTTTTCACCGTACTTTAAACTGCGTTTAGCATGCCAATAGGCTAAGTTAGTAACGCCAATGCCTAGAGGTTGAATTTCATCGTTTGACAACTTGCTCTGTATACTCAAGAAGTCTTGATAGTCAAGAATGTTACACAGGCTACGCTGTAGAATCCTGCAGGCTCTACGCATGTCCTCTGGATTACGGAACGATCCCCAGTTGATAGATCCCAGTGTACATAACGCTATGCGACCACTGTCGTCATCTAATCTCTTAAATGAACGTGTGGGTAATAGGATTTCACAACACAAGTTACTTTGATAAATCGCATGATACTCTGGATCAAAAGGTCCCTGCTTCATTACATTATCAATGAATACAAGATATATTCGACCTGTGTCTGTGCGTTCTTTTAGTATACCACTCTTGAACACTTCTTCGGCGCTCATCGTTTTTTTACGGAGGCCTTTTTGTTTTTCATATTTTACGTAGAGTTCTTCGAACAAGGCAGTATCCCTGTAGAACGCTTCGTACAAGTCAGGAACTTCGTTAGGATCAAAGAATGTTATGTCTTCTTTGTTCTTAAAGCGTCTCCAAAAGAAGGCACTTAGAACTACTCCATAGTCCATATGTCTTACCCTTGTTTCCTCAGTTCCTTGATTATTTTTAAGAACGATGAGATCGTCAAACTGATGGTGCCAAATAGGATAAAAAACTGTCGCACT
>Ga0114975_10000442_pt1 | contig 31312 bp, 24 predicted proteins | sample S_130626_EF_Meta_FD_87031 | JGI IMG/M metagenome (GOLD analysis project Ga0114975, IMG submission 87031) | Freshwater microbial communities from Lake Simoncouche, Canada to study carbon cycling - S_130626_EF_MetaG | ecosystem: Environmental > Aquatic > Freshwater > Lake | place: Lake...
GATGGATTGCGACGACGGCTGTATGTTTCATACTGCCCGAGGAGCAATTCGAGGCTGACGCAGTATCCATCAGGTGTTCGCAAGCCGCAGCAGAATCAGTATGAAATATCCGGGCTAGGACACTTCAGTATGAAATATCGAGCCTAAGACTCTTCAAATGTAGTAAATAAAATGACCTTAACACAGCATCCATCTGGCTTCCTGACTTCAGAAGATCATGAGCATAAAATATCTAGTTTAAGCCCCACCTTGCCATTAGAACCATTAGTGCCTGGTTCCTGTATTGGGATTTTAGGAAGTGGCCAACTAGGTATGATGATGGCTCAAGCTGCTCAACGCTTAGGATACCGTGTTTGCGTATTTGATAAGATTGCCGATGGGCCTGCCTCTAGTGTTGCAGATGAGATGATCACAGGATCTTTCGATGATCATGATGCTCTACAACGTTTTGCTCAAAGAGTCGACGTGATTACTTTGGAATTTGAAAATATTCCAGTAGCTGCATTGCAAGAACTGGCCTTGCTCAAGCCGGTCTATCCAAAGCCGGAGGTAGTTCACATTTGCCAAGATCGTATTTTAGAAAAAGAATTTCTTCGTGCCCATGGATTTCCTATTGCTCCTTTTAAGGTTATTACCTCAAAGGAGGAACTCGAAAAAGCTCTGCATTTTTTTAATGCTCCCTGCATTCTAAAAACGGCAACGCTCGGATACGATGGAAAGGGACAGTCTCCTCTTGAACCAGGTGATGATTGTGCTGCTGCTTGGGATGCACTTAAGACACCACGTGCGGTACTAGAAAAAAAAATCTCTTTTGTCAACGAGGCCTCTATCATCACAGCACGGTCGCTTCAGGGAGAAGTGCTCTCTTTTCCCATGCAAGAAAACCATCATCGTCATGGTATTCTTGATATCACCATTACCTCTCCTTGCTTTCCAGGGGAGGCACCAGGAGAGGCACCAGGAGAGGCACTAGGAACGGCTATTGCAGAGGCTCTTGGGGTTGTTGGACTCATTACAGTAGAATTATTTCTCCTTGCTGATGGAACATTTCTTGTTAATGAACTTGCCCCACGTCCGCATAATTCGGGGCATCACAGTTTGGAATCCTCTAAGACAAGCCAGTTCGAACAAGTGATTCGTGCTGTTGTAGGTCTTCCCCTTGGGTCAACCGAGTTAGTGTCGGAGGCAGTGATGGTCAATCTTTTAGGTGATCTTTGGCAGGCAGGTGAGCCCCATTGGGATCTTCTCCTTGCCGAGCCGCATCTGCACCTCCATCTCTACGGGAAAAAAGAGGCCATGCCAGGTCGCAAGATGGGTCATTTTACTCTCGTTGGTGATGAGCGGGAAAAACTCCTCTCTCATGCCAAGAGTCTCTTTGAGAAGTTGACGTTGCTTGCTGTTAACCCGCATATTTCATACTAAATCTATTACGGCTTGTGGAAAGCTCATCATTACTGCGTTGGTCTCGAATTGTGATTTGGGCAGTATGAGACATACAGCCCGGCATCCCAATCCTTCGCCCGCCTTGTACTAATAAGCTTTGCACGGCGCCTCATGACACTTCAGTATGAAATATCCGGGTTAAATCGCACTTAACACCCTAACGAATTAATTTTGTGTAAAACAGGTAACAGCTTTTCATTTTATCTCCCCATTCATGCGCTTTTCCTTATTTACCTCAAAACGTTGTTATCTCCTCTTCCTAGCCGTTGCACCATTACTGATTGCTCTTATCTTTTGGAAAGGACGCTCCTTTTTATCTCAAGAAAAGAAAACCGAAGTTAACAAGCTCTCCCATGCTGCTTCATCGCTCCATTCAATCACGCCACGCAAATCAATTTCTGTGGCCACATCCAAGCGAACTTCACTCCATGGTACTCCTGCCCCTTTGCAGGAACCCTCTGAGGAAGAATTACTTTTTTATCCTAGAGCGGTGGTCCAAGAGGCCGCTGAACTAGCTTGGCTAGCAGGATCCCAACGTCATGAAAAAATCTACCATCGTATTTTAAAAACAGCTTTTACTTCCCGCACTTCTACTTCCGGACTGATTCGTACCGAAGAGATTGTTGATGATCAGAGTGGTGAACTTATGGATCGAGGAGAGATGCTCGCAGATCATCTTTTAGTTACACTCCCAATAGGTGAGGATCCTCAGCATTTTCTCAAAAATTTTGGGGCCTCTGCTATTAACAAAGTAACTCCAGAGGGTTTTCTTTATGATCTAACGCTTCGTAGTAGTTCGTTAGAAGCGATTCCTGAGGCATTAGAAAAGATTGCCTCGCTCGATGGAGTGAGGGCAGAGCCTGTGTGGATGCTCCATTCCTGTAGTAGTAATATTCCTAGCTATCTTCCATCATTTTGGAATTTAGAAAATCAATGGGGATTATGGAGGGAGTGTGGAGGGATTGATGCTTATGATGCCTGGCAGGTCGAGCCCCCAGAGACTCCCTCTTTAATGAATGATGCCACCCTGCCGATCGTGGCCGTTCTAGACTCTGGCATTCGATTAACGCACGAAGATCTTAGCGGAAACCTCTGGTCTGATCCTGCTGAAGAAAAGGAGGGGAGTCTCCATGGTATTGATATGATTAATGAAAACGATGCATCGATGGATATTAGTAAAACAGGACATGGAACGCATATTGCAGGTATTATTGGGGGGATGGGTATTAGTAAAGATGGCGGAGTCCACAGGGGGACCTTTGGAGTTGCTCCCAAGGTCAAACTAATGGCATGCCGATGTTTGAAGGACTCAGAAAATTCGGCTGGTGTGGGAACCGAGAGCGACCTGATTACCTGTATCGACTATGCCGTCAGGCATGGAGCATCGATATTAAATTGTAGCTTTGTGATGACAAATTATTTAAATCCGAGCCATGTTAATCCCAACAAGCTGGGTGATTACGATCACTCATATGAATCTACGAGCTCTCCTATGCTCGTTGAGTGCTTGCAGAAAGCTCAAAGAGCAGGGGTGATGATTGTTGCTGCAGCAGGAAATGCAGCAACAGTCAAAAAAACATATTCTAACCCCTCCCAGATTTCAAAGCCTGAGAAACTCCCGGATGCTACGATCACACAACGGCAGGATCATTGCCAAGTAACACAAACAATCCAATATAACAATGACGAACATCCGACCTTTCCAGCAGGCTATAGCGTTGGCTACGGCCTAGATAATATTATTTCCGTAGCAGCTTCAGGATTTTCTTGGTCGAGCACGATAGAGCTGAGTTCCACTTCCAATTACGGAGCTAAGAGTGTGCATATCGCAGCTCCTGGATGCGATATTCTCTCTACATCGAATGAATCGGATAGCTCCTATGTACGCTATTCAGGGACCTCAATGGCAACAGCCTTTGTCACTGGTTCTCTTGTATTACTCAAAAAACATTGTCCTCAAGCCTCGTATCAAAGCTTAATCAAACACCTTCTGGCCAACGCAGATCATAGCCCTGGGCTCGAAGGAAAAATCATCGATCAACGCCACCTTAACATTGGCAGAGCACTCACAACCCCTCTATGTGAATGAGGGGTCAGTAACGCTGAGCCCATACGGCACTACGATTTTAAGTTCAATTTTTTATCCCAGGCTGCGATCTCCTTAGACTCCTCTTGGAAGAGAGTATCTGTCTTATCGAGGATATCGATGGAAATAATTTTATCTCCCTTTCTTATCGCATTGACAACGTCTTGCCCCTGATCGACCACACCAAAAACAGCATGTTTCCCATCGAGCCATGGGGTAGGTCCATGGGTAATGAAAAATTGGCTTCCATTGGTATTGGGGCCAGAGTTTGCCATTGAGAAGACCCCTGCACGATCATGTTTGAGACGTGGATCAATTTCATCAGCAAATTTATATCCAGGACCACCACTTCCTGTTCCTGTTGGATCGCCACCTTGAATCATAAAATCAGCAATCACACGATGGAAGGTAAGTCCGTTATAAAAACCATGCTTGGCAAGGTTGAGAAAATTAGCCGTTGTGATTGGAACCTTGCTCGCAAAGAGAGTTGCATGGATAGCTCCTTTGTCCGTATTAATAACAATGCGAATATCATGAGCGGCAGCTGGTGAAGCAGCACCAGCTATCGTGGAGGCCATGAAGAAGGGAGCGTAGAATTTTAAAAGATTTTTTTTCATAGAGAAAGTTGTGAGTCGTTATTCTATTGTGATAGCTTTGCAATATCCACATTCTTTTTTCATATGGTTCATACATCCAAGGTGCTTCGAGTCGGATTAGTGCAAATGCGCTGCAGCGCTGATCCACTCCTCAATTTAGAAAAAGCACAACTTTTTATTAAAGAGGCTGCTGCAAGGGGGGCTCAGGTTGTTTGTTTGCCAGAACTCTTCTTAAGCGAATATTTTTGTCAAAAAGAGGATCATTCCTATTTTGAATTAGCTGAACCCATTCCTGGTCCTACAACAATGGCGTTAGGGGCCCTTGCTAAAGAATATGGAATTGTGGTCATTGGCTCCCTTTTTGAGAGGCGTGCCCCGGGTCTCTATCACAATAGTGCTGCTATTTTGGATGCCGATGGAACATACCTTGGCAAGTACCGCAAGATGCATATTCCTGATGATCCTCTTTTTTACGAAAAATTTTATTTTACCCCAGGGGATCTCGGGTTTCGTTCTTGGAGTACTCAGGCAGGAAGGATAGGAGTCCTCATCTGCTGGGATCAGTGGTATCCAGAAGCAGCACGTCTTACTGCACTGCGTGGAGCAGAGGTCTTATTTTATCCTACCGCCATTGGATGGCACCCAAGTGAAAAAAAAGAATTTGGAAAAAAACAAAAAGAGGCCTGGCAGCTTGCCCAGCGCGCTCATGCTCTTGCAAACGGAGTATATGTAGCCGGGATTAATCGTATTGGCCATGAGGCTCCTGCAGGTGGAGAGGGGCTTGAATTTTGGGGAAGCAGCCTTATTGCCGCCCCTGATGGTTCACTTGTTGTGGAGGCTTCCGAGAATGAGGAAGAGGTCTTGATTGCAGACCTTGATCTTTCATTGCTAAATACACAGCGCACGCACTGGCCATTCTTGCGGGACCGACGTATTGATGCTTATGAGGGAATGAATCAGCGGTATTTGGATGGTGAGTAATACCATCTCCATCTAACCCATTAGGCTCAAAAGTGAATATCTGGGTTCCAAAATCTTTCTTTTTTCTTGTTAGAAACTTTTGACGGTTGGCTCCATGTAAGCTTTAATTGGTAACACTGTGCATCATGATCCTTTATTTTTAAAATCGTGCTCCGATTGCTCCGCCTCCTACATTGATTGCAGGCTTAGTCCGGGTGAGGAACTGCTCTGCATACGATGTGGGAAAAGCCTCAAAAAATATGGAGATCCTAATTCTTTGCAAATAGCATGGGCTTTGGTGACAGCCTGCCTGATTTTTTTACTGATGGCTAATGTGAGGCCGCTCATGGTTTTTGATGTTTCTGGAAACACACAATCTAATTTGATGATCACTGGTGTTGAGAGCCTTTTCTCTCAAGGCTACTGGCCGTTAGCCCTTCTCGTTTTTTTTTCTGCAATAGGACTACCTATTCTCTACTTTGCCGCATTTTGGTATTTACTAGCAGGATGCTGCCTGAGGCTCTCCTGGCCAGGCCTTAAAATAGCACTAATCCTAGTAGAAACTTTATTACCCTGGAATCTGATGCCCGTTTTTGCCGTAGGGACCCTGGCAGCCGTTGTAAAATTAGAACAACTAGGAAATATTCATTGGAAATCAGGATCCCTATGGGTGGGCCTGTTAGCCATTGTATCCCTTATTGTAATGCGATTTTTTGACCGTTCCTTTTTTGAGAAAATTATTACGAACCTCAATATTTCATAATGAAGTGTCATGATGACGTCAACACAACAGCTTTCTCTAGTCAAAGCCATGGTCCTAACCGGGGCTATTTTCTATATTCCTTCAAATGTGGTGCCGGTAATGACCATGACTCTTAATGGTAATACAAGCCCACTTACTGTGATGGGAGGAGTTCAAGAGATGGTTCATTCGGGATTATGGCCGGTCGGTTTGATCATTTTTTTAGCAAGTATCGTTGTTCCTTTTTTAAAGCTGATCATCATGAGTTGGATGTTATGGCTTCATGGAAAACCAATCTATTGTGAGGAGCGATGTCGACTCTATCGTATCATGATTAAAATCGGAAATTGGGCGATGATTGACATTTTTCTACTCTCCATTATCGCTGCCGTGGGTCAGCTCGGAATGTTGGCAAGTATTCATGCAGAACCAGGAGCACTCTTTTTTTCAGCTGTTTTATTGTGTAATATTTTTGCATATGAGCTCTACCGCCCCCAATGGATTTGGGAATCCCCGTCACCATCGGCATGAAATATCCACGCTAGAAAGAAAATTGAAAAATTGACAGACCGTGCAGAATGTGAAGAATTACCGACCTTGATACAGATGCGGGTGTAACTCAGTTGGTAGAGTGCAACCTTGCCAAGGTTGATGTCGAGGGTTCGAATCCCTTCACCCGCTCGTGTAATCCGTCTTATCACCGTTTCTAGCTCTCAAAACATCTCCACGTTGCAGGCCCAATTCCCTAGTTTGATCCACCTATTTAGGTTTCAGTGGATTGCTTTTCTCTCAATTGCTTTTTCCCTCTTTATTATTGCTGGAGGTCCGCTCCTAGTGCTTCAAGGGGTTGCTTGGACGGGAATGGTACAGGAATACTCGAAACACGATAGTTTCACAAATGCTCTTCAAAAAACATTGAGTGGAAAATATCGCTGCTCTTTGTGCAAAAAAATTGCTGAAGCAAAACACAACGAGCAAAAAACAGCAGCTTCCTTTAAAATAGAAAAATCTTTGAAAGCAGCCCTTCTTACCCAAGGCTGCGAGCTACTTTTCCTATTTGGAAAAAAAACCCAATACCCTCACGTTATTGCCTTGGATTATAGAAGTATCATCCAAGAGACCCCTGCACCCTATCCTCGAGCTCTCTAGCTCAAATATTTCATACGAATTTACACGCAAGCCAGGAAGCCAGCTGGATGCTGTGTGTATGACTCCCATTTTGATTTGGGGAGGGCTCTACTCATAGAGTTCTGCGTTAAAATACTCGTAGGCCTTGCTGCATTACCCTTCGCGACTTTTTCGTCACGATCAGTATGAAATATCCATGTTAGCACTAAACCCGATGGGATTAGAAATCGTTCTGTTTCGTCGAGATGGTTTTTCACTCAGTCATCAGTAATTTCATGTAGCACTACACAAAATCTTTTGATGCGTGCTTGCAGGATAAAAACAATTTTTTGCAACCGACTTTTCTAAAAAAGACAACGTTGTTCTCCCTCTCCCTCCAGTAATGGGCTCGATAGCGAGCCCTCCCCCCCAATCATTACATTCCCCCATGAAGAGATCTTTTGTTCTCCTTTTTTTCTTTATTAGCATAAGTGCTGTCTACTCCACTTTTTCTAATGACCCCCCGCTGCTCCTTCCCGAAGTGCTTGTTTCGGGAAAATCCAACGCCTCGCTAACCGTTCAAGAATTTAAAAGTAAAGAGCAAGAGCTCGCCCAGCGCGCCGGAGCGGTTGAGGTGATCAATGCCAACTCTTATAAGACGGGTCGTTACTCCACACTCAAAGATGCCTTGCAATGGGCTCCTGGGGTGTATGTACAACCACGTTTTGGCCAAGAAGAGTCACGTATTTCTATTCGTGGCTCTGGAATTCAGCGCGGGATGTGTGGAGGACGCGGTATCCAGCTGCTCCAAGATGGAATGCCCATTAATTTTGCCGATGGGACTTTTAATATGCAATCCATCGAGCCTCTTGCCACGCGTTACATGGAGGTTTATCGCGGCGCCAACTCCCTCGAGTATGGCTCTACGAATTTGGGAGGGGCAATTAATTTTGTCTCTTTCACCGGATATGATACACCACCACTCACAGCACGTTTTGAATATGGAAGTTTCAATACGTTCAAAGGACAAGTCAGTTCAGGATGTGTCCTAGGAAAATACGATTATTATTCGAGCATCAGTACTGGCTTCACAGATGGTTATCGTAATCATAGCAATCAGTCGAACATGCGCCTTTTTTCTAATATCGGAGATAAAATTTCAGAGCATTTGGAAACGCGGCTCTATTTTACCTACGTCCAGACTCTCTCTCAAATGCCAGGTGGTCTGACAAAATCTCAGCTCGAGAGTAATCCTAAACAAGCAAACCCGACCAATAGCAGGAACAACTGGCAAAAAGATTATGATTTCCTCCGTGTTGCCGACAAGACGACCTGGCAAGAGGGAGAGAATAAAGCCGAGGCTCAAGTTTATTGGAATCATGTCAACTTTACACATCATGCCATGGCACTCTTTTTGGGAGATGTGAATGATGATTTAGGATTCATGCTGCAATGGAAAAATGAGCAGGAAGTTTTACAGCATCAAAATAAACTCACCCTCGGCTTGAATCCTAGCTGGGGCATCACCGATGAGCCAGTCTACCTCAACAACAATGGAAACGCCGGGAAACAAATAGACCATGATGAAGAACTTGCCTCAAACTTCAATTTTTTTGTCCAAGATCAGTTTTATCTCACAAAGAAGCTCTCGACCGTAGCCGGAACTGCGGTCACCTACGCAGTGCGGCAAAATACGAGCCTCTGGAATCAGCCCAACAACATCGATAACAGTGGCACACAAACCTATTGGGGATATTCGCCTCAATGGGGATTGCTCTATGACGTGACACCAGAGGCACAGCTTTTTGGAAATATCAGTCGTAGTTTTTCACCCCCTTCTTTTGCAGAGCTTGTGAATCCGAGTTATCAAGGAATTATGCCACTGAAAGCCACCACTGCTACCACACTGGAAACCGGTACCCGTGGACGTGCTGGGCGCTATCGGTGGGATCTGGCTTATTACTATTCATGGGTGGAGAACGAAATTTTTCCCTATAGTGTGAACACCTCTACAGGCCCTTCTGTTCTTAATACCAACGCAGGCCAAACAATCCATCAAGGCGTTGAATTGGGATTCGATGTCACGCTCTGCAATTCGCTTTTTTGTCATTCCACGACAACAACTGCAACGTTAGATAAAAAAAAGGAATTCGATTTTCCTAAAAATGGCCGAGATCGTCTCTACCTCAAGCAGGTGGGGCTTTTTAATGATTTTCATTTTGCTAATGATCCTCAGTATGGAAACAACCAGTTGCCCGGTATTCCACTCCTCTACTACCGAGCCGAACTGCTCTATGAGCACCCACGAGGATTTTATGCTGGCCCCAATGTCGAATGGGTTCCAGTTGGCTACAATGTCGATGCAGCAGCAACTCTCTTCACAGCCCCCTATGCTATTTTAGGATTTAAAATGGGTTACCGGCCGAAACGCGGATGTTCCTTTTATGTAGAAACCATGAATCTTAGTAACACTACTTATGCAGCCACTACTGGAGTGATTGCCAATGCACAAGCGCCTAAAGCCTACCTAGCTCAATTTTTCCCTGGAGACGGGGCATCTATTTATGGAGGTATTGAATATACTTTTTAAACGCTCCTATTGGATTTGTTGTGTCATGGCACTAGGGATCCATGGGGTACTATTGTTTTTCCTCTATTCCTCGGTAGAGCCGCCTCAATACAGCCTTTCAAAAGGGTTCTCAAGTCTTGAGCTAATACTCCTGGAGGCACCGTACCGTGAAAAAAAGGGAATATCTCCTGAGGCAACAAAAAATATCACTGCTCATAGAGAAGTTACTTCTAAAACAAGTAAATCCTTCCCTCATTTTCAAAAACAGATCTCTGCTTCCTGTCCACATCAACAATCCTTCTCTGCTTCATCAGGGGCTCAAGATGTCCTGCCACGCTATCTTCATAATCCCCAACCGCTCTACCCCGAGGGAGAGCGGCAGCAAGGTCATGAAGGAACAGTTCTGCTATGTGTCACAGTCAATGAGCATGGAACAATAACTCACCTGGGAGTACAAGGTTCCTCGGGTTATCCCATCCTCGATCAACAGGCTTTAACAACAGTAGAAAGGAGCTGGGTTTTTTACCCTGCTCATCGTCATAGCCAAGCAATTACTTCTACAGTACTGATCCCAATCCGTTTTTCTTTGAAGGATTAAGACTTATACCGCAGACGTTTTTTGTGACGGTTTAGTTTCATCCGTTTACGACGTTTATGCTTTGCAATTTTAGATTTGCGTTTCTTTTTAATGGATCCCATTGGGGTATTATATTTCAGATGTTAAATTAAGAACCTATATTCAGACTCTACTGAGAATTCGAATAACAGCATCGCACCGGTGCTCGCCTCCTTGAGTGCCTCGTGTACACTATGAGTCTCTGCGCCGTCGACTCCTTGTTTTTCATCAGTCTCAACGACTTTGAATACAGGTTCTCAATGAATGACGCTTCATTTTTTTGTTGGGGAACAATAAATTCAAAAGCGGAGGGATAGCATTGCGGAGAGTGAGCAATGTCTCAAGGAGATTCTGTAAGTTCTTTCATTTTTTATAAAAAAAGAAATAAATAGGATCTGAGATGATACCACGAAAGCTCCCCTTTTTCTTCCTGCTCTGGGCAGCTTCTGTTTCTGGGCAAGAGATACGTCGGGCTATTCCTGTGAACGAGGACCTCTCCTCGAGCAGTATGAAACATAGAGCCCCGCTCAAAGATCACCCCCTGCCTCTGCAAAACCAGGCTTTGCGGCCTTCTCGGCAAGATCAGTCTGCAATATCCGACATCAACGCTTCCAATGGTTTTACGACCACGAGCGAGTGGTTAGCGCACGATCCAGCAATCCAAGCAGCTTGGAAAGATTTTAGCGAGAAGCGCTATGAGCCAATGAAACAATGGGCTCGCCATGAATTACCCTCACGCATTCCGATGCCACGAGTGGTTCGTTATTTTTTTGGAGGACCCGATCTCCTCAGTGTAATGGCTTTTTTTTCGGAGGCTCCGATCTATATTCTATGTGGCACCGAGCCGGTTGGAACAATGAAATCCATAGAAGAACTCACCCCAGAGGAGCTACAGCTTGGATCAGCACAGATTCGAGAAGTGACAAAAACATTTTTGCTCTATGGTTATTTTATTACCAAAGAAATGAAAAACCAGATGAGCAATGGTCCTCTTCAAGGGGTTTTGCCCATCTTGTTAACTTTTCTAATACTGCATGAGGATCAAATTTTAAGCATTGAAATGATGAGTCTTGGAGGTGCTCCAGGAGTGAAGATCCGATTTATTTCTCGCTCGGGAGGGCAGGAGCAACAGCTTTTTTATGCCCAGGTCAATCTTTGTAATGATGGGAGCACCTCCTTTTTAAAGTGGGTGCGCTCATTCGGTTCAGGTGCCGCCTACCTTAAGGCAGCCTCCTACCTACTCCATGAAAACGAATTTTCACATGCTCGTGAATTCCTTCTAAACGAATCAACTACAATTTTGCAAGACGACTCAGGAATTCCACTTTGCTATTTTGAAAAAAATAGATGGGCCTTCTATTATTTTGGCTGTTATCAAGGCCCTATTGAACTCTTTAAAAAATATTATCAATCCGAACTGGCTAATGCCTCTAATTCTTGCGGACTGCGTGGCCCCATGCCCTTTGGAACAGGTTATCAATTTAATACTACCGAATCCGGGGGGGCCAATTTACTACTGGCAGTAAAGAAAGAATTCGTCCCTAAGGCCACGGAGGCAAAGTGATTTTTTATTCCCTGCTCATGCATCGATTTAGCCCGCATATTTCATACTAATTCGTCGCGAGGCGCCGCGAATCCTGATGCAGTCTCCCCCGCAGTCTCCCGACCGCCGGTGTTGCCCCATCAGCCTTCACGGCTTCCTCGTCACGATCAGTATGAAATATCCGAGCTAGGAAAATCGTATAAAATCCCAGGCTCATTCCAGTCATTGCTATAAAAAAACTCTTACTACGATACAAACTCGAGCTCGTCTATCCTCGGTACTAATCCCCGTTCTGCACCTTGGCCAAGGAATTCGCGGATTGCAGCGCGGCCACTCTCTCCATAGTCGAGGGTGTAATCATTAACATACATGCCGATGAAACGGTCGGCCAGGGGAACCTCCATCCCGCGCGCATGAGCCATGCTATGGGCAACACCAGCGGCACGATGGTCAAGACCATACTGGATGCTGGCCTTCATGATGGTGTTTATTTCACGACGTTGCTCGGTATTAAAATCTTTGCGAATCACATTGCCACCGAGCGGCAGTGGAAGTCCTGTAGAGTCTTTCCACCATTCTCCCAGATCGAGGATTTTTGAAAACCCTTCCTGGGCGTAAGTAAGTTGCCCTTCATGAATAATGAGTCCAACATCAGCAGCACCGGTAGTGACAGCTTCAAAAATCTCATCAAAGGGAATTACACTATAATTGAAGTCCTTGCCAAGCAGCAGCTGAGCTGAAAGAAAGGCACTCGTCATGAGTCCTGGGACAGCGATCCTTTGGCAGCGAAGCCATGTTTTCTTCTCCTCGAGTGAGGCATCATTGGACGGCATCGTTGCATGTGAGTTACGGGTCACAAACATGGGACCATATCCATCTCCCATACTTGCTCCACAAGGAAGGAGCGCGTAACTGTGGAGCAGATGGGCATAGGCATGAATTGAAACAGCACTCAGATGAAGCTCTCCTCGCATCGCACGTTCATTGAGGGTTTGAATATCCTGTAAGATATGTTCGAAGTGGTATCCACGCAGATCGATTTTTCCTGCAGCCATAGCATAAAACATAAAAGCATCATCCGGATCAGGAGAATGTCCCAGAAGTAGTGGGGAAGTGGTCTTAAGAGCAGAAGAAAATACGTGATCAGTTTTCAAAGGAGTATTTGGGTTAACAGCTGGAGATATCAAAGCCCAATAAAATAGCTTGAGTAAGCATCGAGCGTCGAGAGCTAACGTGGAGTTGATATAACCCGGATATTTCATCCCGATTCTACTGCGGCTTGCGAACACCTAATGGATACTGCGTTAGACTTACATTTTGATTTGGGCTGTATGTTTCATACTGCCCGAGGAGCAATTCGAGGCTGAAGCAGTAATGATAAGCTTTCCACAAGCCGTAATAGATTTAGTGTGAAATATCCGGGTTAATCCCTTTGCTACTTTTTTTGAGTCCATGAGAGCGTTCCATAACGTGTACGAGCAAGTAATGATGCCTCTTCTAGCCAGAGTGGCTCTTCTTTTAAAAGAGTTACCTTGGAGGATAAATGTGCTGCGAGAGCAGAGAAAAATATTCGGGCTAACTCGGAGGCCTCATGCGAGATAATTTCCTTTTCCACGGCAGCTACTAGTTTTGATTTTCTAGGGAGATGGAGACTTCCCTGATGAAGCAAGGTACCAGCGGAGCGACGCTGTGCTCCTCCAACAATTTTTTGATTTTCTATCATCACATCATAAAGAGAGGGGGCTTGAAAACAGGCCTCGCCCTGAACGGTTTCATCTAGACCTAAGAGACGGGCATTCCATCCAAAGGCGTGTAAGACCTCCACAAGAGCCTCATGAAAGCGTTTATAAAAAAGAGATGGAGGAATCCTCCCTGCTGGCTCGGAGGGAGGAATAATAAGAGAAAAAGTATTATCTCCATCATGCTCGACCGACCCCCCACCGCTCGAGCGCCGTACAAGCTGGCGTCCTGGAAAAGCAGCCTGAACTTTCTTCCATTGTTGAAAATAACCAAAAGTGACACACGGAGCGCTCCAGCAATAAAGGCGTAATAAGGGTCGCGTGGCGTGTCGTAATAAGACCTCGTCTAAAGCCATCTGCTCTGGACCTTCTAGAGGGGTAGAAGAAAAAAAAAGATCCATCTGAGAAAACATATCTCGCCCGGATAGTTCACGCTCATCACCTCCGGAGATCGGGAAGCTAGATAGATGCTGCGTTGAGTTCGAAGTCTTCCTCAGGTAATCGCTGCTCGCACCTATGGTGTCAGCCTTCCTCACATGATTTGTACAAGCTGCAATAGATTGAGTGTAAAATATTCGGGCTAACATGCTCTTTTCAATTTAATACACTATATTTATGACAATAATGCATTTTAAAAGATTCCATCTCGTAAAAAAAGAGGAGTTATTATAATTGTATGTGCTAACCATCCTGCAGCTACTCATAAACCTCTCTTCCACTACTCCTATTTTTTTCTATGGCAAAGCCAGCACTTGGTAAAGGTCTTGGGTCCCTCATTAACTCTCGCGGTGCCTCCCCTCTCGGCTCTCCTAAACCCCAAGAGGAAAAGGGGGAGCAAATCGAAACAGTGGCACTTCCAAAAATTGTAGCTAGCCCACTGCAGCCACGAACTGAATTTAAGAAAGAGCAGCTACACGACTTAATCGAATCCATTCGAGAGCGAGGTATTATCCAGCCACTGATTGTTCGCAGGGTGGGGAGCCACTATGAGCTGATCGCCGGAGAGCGCCGCTTTCGTGCAGCCATTGAAATAGGGCTCCATGAAGTTCCGGTTATTATTCGAAAAGCTTCAGACCAAGAGGTCTTAGAGCTTGCCTTAATTGAAAATCTCCAGCGTGAAGGGCTCAATCCCATTGAAGAGGCGACCGCCTATGAACGTCTTGCAGTTGAATTTCACCTAACTCAGGAAGAGATAGCGCGCCGTGTTGGTAAAAGCCGTGCGGTTGTAGCCAATGCTCTACGCCTGCTTGATCTCGATCCTGAAGTAAAAAGTTTTCTTATCCAAGGACGCCTGAGTGTCGGACATGCGAAGGTTCTTCTTGGTCTTAAAAATCACGAGGAGCAACGGTTCATTTCCAATCAGATTCTACGTCGAAGCGCCTCCGTACGGGCTACTGAGGAACTTGTCGAAGCCCATCTCAGAGAAAACAAGGATGCTAGAAAAACAAGAAAGCGCCACAGCTCTCTGGATCTCCCGCCGGTACTGCTTCATCTACAAAATAAACTACAACATCGATTCTCAACGCGCGTCCTTCTTCAACATGGAGAAAAAAAAGGTCAGGTTGTTATTGAATATTATGGTTCAGATGATTTGGATCGTTTGATCCGAGAGTTAGGAGTGACGCAGGATTAACCCGGATATTTCATACCGATTCTACTACGGAAGCCGGGAAGTCAGATGGATGCTGCGTTAGACTCATATTTTGATTTGGACAGTATGAAACATACAGCCCGGCATCCCAATCCTTCGCCCGCCTTGTACTAATAACCTTTGCACGGCGCCTCATGACGATTCAGTATGAAATATGCGGGTTCACTCTTTTTAAGATGCTCTAAAAAATCACTCCCATCTGAGCTCCTAAGACCAAGGCATTAGGAATGTGGCCGGTTCCGCCCGGATTAATGATCCACTGAAGGTCGGGTTGAAAGTAGAAAAATTTTGTAAAATTGACCCGGTAGGCAAGCTCATAAATAAGCTCGTAGGTTGGGGTGCCATTTTTGACTGATGATGGAGTTCCCGCAAGGGAGTTACTAAAATCACCATAAGCTGATCCAAAAATCAGGGAGTCATTGACACGTCCTGGAATGAGACCTGTGTAAATAGCCCCCGCATTTGCTTGAAAGGTAACAATTGAAATATTCTCTTGGGGACACAAAGTGTAGGAGGACCAGAGGATGAGTCCAGCATCGCTTATAGGATTAGGTCGATAGACTGTTTGATCGGCATGCCAGTAAAGACCAAAGGAATTAGGGGCATTCTGAGGAGTATTGAGCTGACGATATTCCCAGGAAGAATAGTAGCCTCCCATCCAGTAATGACCTTCGAGTCCTTTGAGCTTTGAAACATCAACAGGCTTTTGAAAAGATTTTTCAGAGACCTCCTTTTTCCCCGAGGTTGATGGAATCAATGAGGGGGTTTGAGGCTTTTCTGATAAGGAGGTGGGTTTGCAAAATTCTGGGCTCCAGCTGTATTGACCTAGGAGTAGAGTGCCATTGCTTGGATAAAAATTCCAATTGAGTCCATTGAGAGAGGGAGTGGTCATTTGGTAGATTCCAAGACGCAGTGCTGTGGAAGAGGTAAGATTGACTTTAAGACGACTTCCCCAAACAGCATTGGGATAAGTCGGTAATTTTCCATCAATAGCAAACCCACGCGTGGTGCCATCAATAGCGTGGTTCATATAAAGCCAGTAGAGAGGGGAAACATCAAAATCGTTATTGATTCCTAGACGTCCCAACTTAAAACTCCAGCGATCCTTCAAAAAGTCTTGCTGGTAGGAGAGCTCATACCACTTGAATGTATGACCATCTGCGAGCTGCTGAACACGATAAAAACTCCCAATATTTTTTTGAGAAAGGCTCAATCCATCACGTTGTAATGTACTGATTCTCAAGAAGCCCCCATGCCATCCAAAAAGTTTTTCTGTCTCGACTAAACAGGCAAAGGTAAAGTTATCAGCGTAGGTAAAGCCCCCAGGAATCCTTCCCCCAACGGGGTTGCCAGCAATATCGGAGGTATAGGTCGTGGAGAATTCAATCCCATGGTTATCCAAATAGTCCCTACAACCAAACCAATTACCAGAGGCATTTTTATATTCACGAATACTACGTGGAAATTGAGCCATGGCCTCATAAGGAGAAATAAAGCGTTGAGGTTCCTTATTAATAAAAAGCTCTTGGATTAATTGATCCTCCTCCTCATCTACCACTGAAAGAAGGGCCGAACGAAGATAATCTAATGTTTTTCGAGTGCGTGGAAGGTCGCGACGCTCTCCATTAGAGCTCTGAGAAGCATTTTTATACTCACGAATGCTACGTGGAAATGGAGCCATGGCCTCATAAGGAGAAATAAAGGGTTGAGGCTCCTGAGTGTCAAAAAGCTCCTGGATTAATTGATCCTCCTGCTCCTCCACGTGAGAAATCGAGGCAGGCTGGATAGGATTTGAAACTTTGGTAGCAGCAGGAGGCGTGCTAATAGAGCCACTTTTGGGGCTCGAAGTATAGGCAAAGGGAAGAGTTGCTGCCGCAAGGAAGCAGAGGAAAGAGGACATGGGGGGGTGCTTATAGAGAACTTATTTTTCTATGCTTCATCTCATCGGAGTTGGGTCACAAAGAAGATTTGAGATGAGATAGTAAGTGGGGCAAAAAAATGTATCCGGAGGAGAGGCCCAAATGGACCCCAAACGTTTTAGTAAGAGATAGGATAGAAGCAAGAAAAAATTTTTCATCATGACTTTTTGTGATTGATACTCCTACGCCGAATCGATGATACTACACATTCTAACCCGAGTATTGCGCACAGAGGTGACATCGGATGCTTCGTGGGCCTAATAAATCGATGAGGGAATAGAGCAGTAGCATGCTATGCTCTCTCATCATCAAAGACTCAACCATGATGCTGGTCCGAACACTTCATACCAATCACCTGCGGAGACCGGGAAGCTAGGGTAAATGCTGCGTGAGACCACATTTTGAATGGGGCGATAGGGACACCTACAGCCCAGTGTCAAATGCTCGCCTGTCATGCCCCCTTAGCCTCGCCGCCTCCTCATTATATTAGTATGAAATATTTAGGTTAGTACAACGTAGCAGTGATGAGACTTACGTGTTACCAATAACTCTGGCCACAGAAGATTCACTAGTGAGACCTTAAATGAAATAGTTAGGTTAGAGTTCGCTTTCAACAATTCTTTTATCTTGTACCACCAAAACGAAAAAATAGAACTCATCGATGTTTCTGAAGAAATGTCGCGGTCCTTCCTCGACTACTCGATGTCGGTCATTATTTCTAGAGCTCTGCCCGATGCTCGAGATGGATTAAAGCCATCCCAGCGTCGCATTCTCTATGCAATGAAAGAGCTTGGGGTCATGCCCGGACGCAAGCACCTCAAGTGCGCTAAGATTGTGGGAGAGACAATGGGTAATTATCACCCGCATGGAGACCAAGCCATTTATCCAACCCTGGTGCATATGGCACAGTCGTGGGCCATGCGTGAGATGCTCATTGAAGGGCAGGGTAACTTTGGATCTGTTGAGGGTGACCCACCAGCATCCATGCGTTATACAGAGGCACGTCTGCGGCCATTAGGAGCCCTCCTTATGGAGGACATGGAAAATAATACAGTCGATTTTGTTCCCAACTACGATGATACACGTGAAGAACCGACCGTCTTTCCAGCTGCTTTCCCTAACCTTCTTGTCAATGGTGGCACCGGCATTGCAGTGGGTATGGCGACAAATCTCCCCCCCCATAATCTTGTAGAAATTATTGATGCAATCTGTGCTCAAGTAGAGAATCCCGAGATCACCTTAGAGGAGATCATGGTGCATGTAAAAGGTCCTGACTTCCCAACCGGATGCCAGCTCTGTGGGACACAGGGAATTCGGCAATATTTTGAAACAGGGCGTGGGTCAGTCAAAGTCCGTGGTCGTGCTGGTTTAGAGGAAATTAAAGGCGGACGCGAACAGATCGTTATTACCGAAATTCCTTACAACGTGAATCGTGCCTTGCTCGTAGAACGGATTGCTGGCCTTGTGAATGAAAAAGTATTGCCAGAAATTAGTGCTATTCGTGATGAGTCTGATGAAAATACACGTGTGGTTATCGAGCTCAAGCGAGATGCTATTCCTAAAGTAGTCATCAACAATCTCTACAAACATACGGCACTGGAATCTTCTTTTTCCGTGATGATGCTAGCCATTGATCGTGGGCGTCCCAAGCTTCTCTCACTCAAAGAAGCCATCGCATGCTTTATCGAACATCGTCGTGAGGTCATTTTACGCAGGACTCAATATCTCCTAGATCAAGCAGAGCTGCGTGCTGAAAAGCTGGAGGGGTATTTGATTGCCTTGGCCAATTTAGATGAATTCATCCGTATTATTCGTGATTCTGCTAATCGTGAAGAGGCAAAAGTCAAATTGCTTGCATTTGAATTTACAAAAAAGCAAGTAGAGCATTTTGGTCTTCAGGTGCGTCGTGAAGAGCGTCTCGTCGATGGAAGCTACTTCATGAGCGAGCTCCAAGTCGATGCGATCTTAGAATTGCGTCTCTATCAATTAACCGGTCTCGAGCGGGATAAAGTGATTGGAGAATATACAGAGCTTCTCAACGTTATCATTGATCTTAATGATATCTTGGCACGTGAAGAACGGGTGCTAGCACTCATTACTTCGGAGCTTCTTGCAATTAAAGAAAAGCATGGTCGTCCTCGTCTTACTGAGATTATTCCAGCAGAAGGAGAAATTTCTATTGAAGACCTCATTGCCAATGAAGGATGCATTATTACGATCACTCATAAAGGTTTTATGAAACGGACCGCAGTTAGTTCCTACCGTGCTCAGAAAAGAGGTGGAAAAGGGGTTGTTGGGATGACCACACGCGAGGCTGCCAATGAAACAGAGGAAGGTGATTTTGTAGAACATCTTTTTACTGCCAGTGCCCATGACTACCTCGTCTTTTTTACTAAGAGCGGACGTTGTTATGTAGAGCGTGTTTATGAAATTCCAGAGATGAGTCGTGCCGCCAAAGGACGCTCTATAGCCAATATCTTGAATCTTCAGCCAGGTGAGCAGATTGCAGCAACCCTCCGTATTCAATCTAAAAATAGTGGTGGTGTTGGAGCTGTTGATACAACCTGGGATCCGGAGCTCCATATCTTTTTTGTCAGTCGCAGTGGTATTGTTAAAAAATCAAACCTGGCTGACTTCGCAAACATTCGAAAGGGAGGAATCATTGCCATTCAAATTGAAGAGGGAGATGAACTCATCGATGCTGTGCAGACCAATGGTCATGACGAAGTCGTACTTGTGACCAAGCAAGGTCAAAGCATCCGATTTAGTGAAGAGGAGCTTCGAGATCAAGGCCGCAAGACCGTTGGTGTCTGGGGTATTCGCCTAGCTGCTAATGATGCTGTGGTAGCTATTGCTGTTGTCTCTCCTCAGGCAACACTTCTTGTGGCCGGTGAACAAGGAATTGGCAAGCGAACCTCCTTCGATCATTATCGCAAGCAATCCCGAGGTGGTAAGGGAATCATTACTATGAAAACGGGAGAAAAAACAGGGGTGGTGGTTGGGGCATTAGCAGTGACCGATCAAGATGAGATCATGCTCATCACTTCGGGTGGACAAATGGTACGAACTCGTGTCGGAGAAATCCGAGAAGTCGGGCGTAACACCATGGGGGTTAAACTCATTAATCTTCCCAAGAAAGAAAAACTGCAAGCGATTGCTCCAGTAGTCAGTGAAGAAGAGGCTCCATTGATTTAGATTAGGGTTAACCCGCATATTTCATACTGATCTACTACGGAAGCCGGGAAGTCAGATGGATGCTACGTTAGACTCACATTTTGATTTGGGCAGTATGAGACATACAGCCCGGCATCCCAATCCTTCGCCCGCCTTGTACTAATAAGCTTTGCACGGCGCCTCATAACACTTCAGTATGAAATATCCGGACTGAGTTTGAAATTTATTTTATGGGGGCGTTTGTTTTATGTGGTTCTGGATTTGGGGTAGGGGACTCTTTTTTTAAAGGATTTTCCTGAATATAGACATCAACCTGCTGTCCTGAGAAGAGATGAAGCTGGCGTAATGAATCCCGATTGGTGATTCGATAAATCACTTGAAGGACTCGTACATCGGTTCGCTCGTGACCGTTACCCGTAAGGACAATTTTAGGAATCACATAGGGTTCAAAACGAATAAATTGAAGCTCAATACGAGCTGCAGTACTGCCCCGTAGTTCTGCATAGGCCTTTGCATCGGGCTGGACCCTCCAAGCATCTTGCTCATCGATATTGACCCTCACATTCAAATCATCGATATTTCCCAAGATCATTAATGGATCTGTGTTAGCCGCACTGGAGGCATATTGTCCCATACGAGCATGACATTGGAGCACCGTCCCATCGATGGGAGAGCGGACATGGAGTAGTTCTAAAGCCGTTTGAGCTTGCTGTAGTTGAGCTGTTGCTAACTGCAGTTGTGACTGGGCTGAGGCTAGGTTTGCTTGAGCATTTGCAGTAGCAACTCGGTTTAATTTGACTTCATTTTCATTAATAACATGGTTTTGTCCTAACTTATCAGAAGCTTCCTGATTAATTTCCGCCTTACTTACTAGCGTCATTACTGCAGTAATATTGTTTTGATCGACAGAAAGCTGAGCTTTTTTTACTGCTACATTGGCTTGTGCATCACGATCATCAAGGGAGAAGAGCTCCTGGCCTCGTTTTACTAATTCACCTGCTTTCACATAAACATTGGTAATAAGACCGCTCATAGGAACGCTAAGGCTAATATTTTCTGTAGTTGGTTCAATGAGCCCAACCCCTGCAACAATCTCATATTCATGATTCGATGGAGAGGGTGGCTGATGAGGTGGTGGCTGTAGGAGGCGCACTTGCTTTAAATGCAATACAGTTAGCACCGCAAAAATAAGACAAAGGAGTCCTAATGATGGCATGATCCAGCCTCCATAATGACTTTTGGGATGATAGATTCTTTGATGATCCTCCGGTTTCTGTGCGGAATCATGAGGTTGAGTGGTGGTTTCTTGAGAGGTAGCCATAATAAAAACGGTTTAGATTATGATGAAGGAGTAATGGTATGAGACGTTATATGATCAATAATTCCATCAGACATTGTGGCAATACGATTTCCAAAACGAAAAATGCGGTCATCATGGGTCACAATAATGACTGCACGGTTCGGTGAGAAGGAGATGGAAGTCAGTAGCTCCATTACTAATTGTCCTGTTTGGCTATCTAAGGAGCTGGTCGGTTCATCAGCAATAACAAGATGTGGCTCATGAATGAGGGCGCGTGCAAAGGCAACCCGTTGTTGCTCTCCGCCACTAAGCTTGCTTGGAAGAGCATTATATCGATGGGTCATCCCAAGACGGTCTAGCAATAGAGAGGCGCGATGAATGGCCTCATGACGATTGACCCCTGCAGCTAAAAGGGGCACAGCAGCATTTTCACATGCAGTTAAGGCCGGAAGAAGATTGAATTGCTGAAAAGCAAAACCGAGATTTTTACGTCGAAATAGCACCTGTTCTTTGGGCGAAAGTGCTGCTAAGTCCTGACCTAAGACCATCACTGTTCCTGAAGTTGCATTGAGTAATCCTGCGGCAACAGAAAGCAGGGTTGTTTTACCACTACCACTCTGGCCCACAATCAACGTAATTTCACCGTAGTAGACATCAAGATTGACCCCTCGCAATACCAATGTAGAACTCTCTCCTTTTCCAAACTCTTTGGTGACTCCTTGCAATGAAACCGCCGCCGTTGGAACTGCTAAACTATTCATCTATTTTAAATCAGAGCCTCCATGTTAACCCCTAAAAACGATTGCTGGTTCTAACACAAGAACCTTGCGTAGGCTTGCAAGACTTGCCAGTAAGACAATGCTAAAAATGATAATGGCAGTAAAAACAAAGACCTGCCACGGAATCGTAAATCCGCGGGTTGCTGGAAGGTGTGTCGTACGCATGATAAAAAATGAACACATGCTTACCCCAATAGAATATCCGATGAATGCCACGATACTGGCTTGTAGTAAGATCATTCGTAGGAGTGTTCCGTTGGTGACACCAATAGCCTTAAGTGCTCCAAATTGTTTTAGATTTTCAATTGTAAAAATATAAAATGTCTGTCCTGCAACGACCATACCTACAATGATTCCTACAATAATAGTCGTCCCAAAATTAATCGGAATTCCAGTATGCTTCATGTAGTACCAAATCGTCTTCCATCCAAAAGCATTCCAATCAAGAGCCATGAGTCCCGTTTTTGCTTTGATCCGTTGAGCAACAACCTCAGGAGAGAGCCCAGGATCTGGTTGAGCTAGGACAAAAGACATATTGTTCCGCTGCTGCCCTACAAAATCTAAGGCATTGCTGTAGCGGGTAAAGCCAACAAGATTAGCATTGAATGCACGCGAAATTTTACAAATTCCAACAATAATGCCTCGTCGTTCATTCATCTCGATCTCACGTCCAATTTTATAAGGCTCTCCTGGGTAGAGAAGTTTATAGCCATCTCGATCGATAATCACGGCGTCAGGAAGAGAGAGATCTTCAAGCCTTCCAAGTAGCATGTGAGGGGGTGCTCCTACCAAGCTCGTGTCATCAAGTCCAAAAAGAGTAATTGCACGAAAATTCCCTTTATCAGTACGCATCGTCGCTGTTCCTTTAAATAGTGGGACGGCCCATGCCACTCCTGGGACCTGACGTACTCGGTAGAGCTTATTATCCGGAAGAGGTCGTGCTTCATCAAAATAGAGGGTGGCGGGATCCATGACCCAGATCGAGGCATCGACGATATCGCGAATTTGGCTTGTGGTTCGTAGCATTAAACTACAAAAAATCGAACATTGCTGAGAGATCAGGAAGGAAGCAAAGCCAATGGCAAAAATAAGCCCCAGGTATTTTGGGCGATCCCCTACAAGCATTTTAAAAGCAACAAAATTCATGATGAAAAGGGGATTGCGACTTTGCAATAAATCTAAAATTGAATCTAGTCTCCCTATTTCAAACTATAAAGAACATTTGAAAAGGGGTTTTCAAAAAAAAGTACAACCCCATTGATTGAAATATCCGGGCTAATTTAGTTGAAACTTTTTTTTGAAACAAAGATGATCTCCGGGTTCGCCCATCCGTTCACAGCCCTTGATGCGTGAACAACATCCTCAGACAGCCTTTTTCAATTTTTCTTCATGTTCCATTGGATTTTCAAACAGATTATCGGTTCTAAAAATCAACGCGATATTCGGCGGATGCAGCCAGTAGTAGAGCGCATCAATAGACTAGAAGAAGAATTTCAAACACTCTCAGAGGAAGCCCTACGCGAGAAAACAGCTGCTTGGAAAGAAGAGCTTTCAGCCATTCAAGATTCTGAAAAATTACAAGAGCGACTCGAAGAGCTCCTTCCAGAGGCTTTTGCTATGGTCAAAAATGCAGCACGTCGTCTTTGTGGAAAGAAATTTCTGGTATGTGATCATGAGTTTCATTGGAACATGATTCCCTTTGATGTGCAGCTGGTTGGAGGGATGGTGCTCCATCATGGACAGATTGCTGAAATGGCAACAGGAGAGGGAAAGACCTTAGTTGCTACCTTACCGATTTATCTCAATGCACTCACCGGGCGTGGAGTCCATCTGATCACAGTCAATGACTACCTCTCAAGGCGTGATGCAGAGTGCATGGGGCAGCTCTATCGATTTTTAGGACTCACCACAGGAATCATTCAACATGATCAATCCCCAGAAGAGCGCCGTGCTCAGTACGAATGTGACATCACCTATGGAACTAATAGTGAGTTTGGATTTGATTATCTCCGTGATAATGGAATGGCCACCAACCGTGGTCAGCAAGTGCAGCGGGGGCACTACTTTGCTATTGTTGATGAAGTGGACTCTATCTTAATTGATGAAGCTCGTACTCCGCTCATTATCAGTGGTCCAGCAACGATCTCCACCCACCAGTATGATCACCTCAAGCCGCTCATTGCTGATCTTGTGAGAAAACAGTCGATGCTCTGCACGCGCTTGGTCAATGAAGCTAAAGAGCTCGAACAACAAGGAAAAAAGGAGCAAGCGGGACTCTTGTTATTTAAGGTTAAGCTGGGACAACCGCGCAATAAGGGATTATTGAAATCGATGGAGGATCCAGAAATTCGTAAACTCATTGATAAGGCAGAACTCTCGTTTTATCAAGAGACCTCCAAAGATGCCCTTGTGGAGCTTAAAGAAGAACTCTACTTCTCCATTGATGAACGCCAGCAAGAGGCTGATCTTACCGAACTAGGACGTCTTTTTCTCAATCCTGACGATCCTAATGCTTTTGTCCTTCCTGATCTTCTCACTCAATTTGCCGATATTGATGCTGATTCTACCCTAGATGAGAATGAAAAAAACAAACGAAAGCAGGGGGCTCAGCAGCATTGTGATGTTCAAGCAGAGCGGATGCACAACATTGCACAGCTTTTAAAAGCATATTGCCTCTATGAGCAGGATGTGGAGTATGTCGTTGAAGAGAATAAAGTCATCATTGTTGATACCTTCACAGGAAGAAAAATGCCAGGTCGCCGCTGGAGTGATGGTCTGCATCAAGCAGTTGAGGCTAAGGAGGGAGTTCAGATTGATCGAGAGACTCAGACGCTAGCAACCATCACCATTCAAAATTATTTTCGACTTTACGAAAAACTAGCTGGTATGACCGGAACGGCAGAAACCGAGGCCCACGAGTTTCATGATATCTATGGTCTCGATGTGACCGTTATTCCCACGAACAAGCCAGTCCGGCGTATCGATAACAATGATCGTATTTTTAAAACACGACGTGAAAAATATTCTGCTGTCATTGCCGAGATTGCAGCAGCCCATCATCGTGGTCAGCCGGTGCTTGTCGGAACAGCAAGTGTGGAGGCCTCGGAGCTAATGAGTCGCATGCTCAAGCGTGAAAAAATTCCCCATACCGTCCTTAATGCCAAGTTTCATATGCAAGAGGCTGAAATTATTGCTCGTGCAGGACTCCGAGGAGCCGTCACAATCTCCACAAACATGGCAGGTCGAGGAACCGATATTAAGCTTGGGGAAGGGGTCCTAGAAACGGGGGGGCTTTTTGTTTTAGGAACCGAACGCCACGAATCGCGACGTATCGATCGCCAGCTACGAGGTCGCTGTGCTCGTCAAGGGGATCCAGGACTCTCCCGTTTTTACATTAGCTTTGAAGATGACCTCATGCGTAACTTTGGAGCCAGTGATCGAATGACCAAAATCATGGAGAGCTTTGGTATTAAAGAGGGAGAGGAGCTTGAGCATCCGTGGCTTAACAAGAGCGTAGAGACTGCCCAAAAACGGGTTGAAGAGCGCAACTATCAGATGCGTCGACGCACCTTGGAATTCGATGATGTGATGAATCAGCAGCGGGGAGTGATTTATGGCTATCGCAATGAAGTGATGGATTGTGCCCATCCTCGTGACATGATTGATGAAGTCATTGATGAGGTAGTACCAAAAAAAGTGGCTTCATTTTTGGAGACCCATGGGGAGGAGCCCGATGTGGTTGGCCTCTTACATTGGGTTAATACGACCTTTCCATTGGGAATGACCGAAGAGAAAGCTGCTTTTTCCAAACGTAGTCTCGAAGAAAATAGCACCTTTTTAATTACGACCTTAAAAAATACCTATGAGAAAAAAGCAGCCCTCGAGTTAGCGGAGGCCCGAATCAGCCTAGAGCGCTATGTCATTCTCAATGCCATTGATCGACTCTGGCAAGAACACCTCTACGCGATGGATGGGTTGCGCGAAGCGGTCTACTTACGCGCCTATGGACAAAAAGATCCTCTCATGGAGTACAAAACAGAGGCCTATGCGATGTTCGTGGAGCTCATGCAACAGATCAAAGAAGAGGTCTTAAGTAATCTCTTCCGTAGCACCACGAACCTCCAGGCCTTTGAAGCACTACTCTCGAGCATGCCTCAGCATCTCATCCACCAAAATACCCAGGAGCAAAAGCACCCTGCTCCCCACTCCTCCCGCCATGAGGAACAAGAGCAGACCTTCCATCTCCCTATTCAACGGGATCTCCCCAAAGTCGGACGCAACGACCCTTGCCCCTGCGGGAGCGAAAAGAAATTCAAGCTCTGCTGCGGGAAGGGGTAACCCGCATATTTCATACCAATCACCCGCGAAGACTGGGAAGCAAGAGTGGATGATGTTCCCCAGCTCGAAGTCTTTCTCAGGTAGTGTGTACACACAAAGATGTCGTCAGACTTCATCACGTGCCTTACCCCATTATGATTCGTGGCGCCTCGCAACGAACCAGTATGAAAAATCCGGGTTAAGCATTTAACCGATCAACTCCTCCGGCTGCAACGAGTGGAAGAGTTTCGTCACGTGATTGGGCGGTTGTAAACTCATTTGTAAAATTTATCGCTTCTAAAGAGCATGGAAAATTTTCAGCGTTTTCTGCTTTTTTCTGATCAAAATTTGGATTTGGGGTGATTTTAATGGAAAGAAATGTTTTTGATTCCATCTTTGGATTGTCAGTACTATTAGAATCAGTGTCAAATGATACTACTTTAGCTCTTCTGGCTTCCATCTCAGCGGCTGTCATCATTTTTTCCTTCATCTCTGGGGTACATAAAGGAGACCCACCAAGTTTATTTTGCTCATCCATCTGAGCGATTCTACTTAGTGCATCATTTTTCAATAAAGTTATATCATTTTCAACTTCTGCGGTGCTTTTTTTTAAAAGAAATCCAACAGCAGGAGCAGTAATCTCGCATTTCAAAAGATAATGCGTAGGTTGGGGAGAGACTACTTTTTGTAAGTTATATTTGAGCGTGGGTTTGCTAGAAGAGGGAAATCCTATCCCATTTTCTGCTGTTAAGTTTTTATCTGCACGAAAAAATAATAAATTAATAGTATTTCCTAGTGTTTGATTCGCGGTTGAGATGATAGCAGTTGCAAGAAGAGCATTTCCTCCCACAAGTTCTGTAATTCTATTTATGGCATTACTAGCGATAACTTGATGATTAGTTGCTTGTGGTTGCAAAGATGATCCTTGTGGTGTACCAAAACCAGAATTGAAGCCAATGAGCGCTCCTTCTCCGTTCTCATCATGGATTGTAAATTCATTACAGCGAATAATGTCTTTACCTGCTTGTTCGATTCCTACTGGCTCTACCGCGTTGGATGATTTGTTATGTTGTAGTTTTGTTGTTTCGCTTACAACTGTCTCAAACAAGGAACGAGTTAATTTATTAAGAAGACTTCCTCCGGCTTTGAAAGAACCATCACTTGGAATAGAGACGGAATCGCCGGTCATAGTAGTTCCCTGAATGGACTCACTCGAATAATTCATCTGATCAGGTTTAAAGACCGAAGCATAACAGTTGTAGAGAGACCACTTGATGCTATTGAGAGCGGAACTAAACCTTGAATTAATGCAGTAAGTAAGATTTCTAATAGATGAGGCACATGCAGAGAGATCTGGAAATTTAGAAAACCAAGAGGAAGGCTCTGAAGGTGATGTGGACTTGCTAGAAACCTGATTTGAATTTCTTTCAAGTGGCAGATCTGTCTCAACATTATTCGATCTGGGTGAGCTATTATTAATTGTGTTACTCATAAAATAATACTGCTTCTTAGTGTTTCTGCTAAGCCAACGAAGTTTTTTAAATGCTCGTCGAGAAGGTCGACGGGAGCATTGTTGCTTTCTATGGTGGGTAGGGAAAAGCTACTTATTAAAAAAAGCTGGAACCCATCGGGGGGGATTTCAAGTCGTGCATCAGAGGTTCTGTGATAGGTAAACATGAGACGGAGTAAATCAAAGAGATGATTACTTCCTGTCATATCGATTCCTGGAAACAGCTCGCAGTAGATCCAAAGTTTACCGTCTTGAGGATCTTCTTGAAAATCGACTCCAAAAGATTCCTTCAGATTTAATCGTATAGTTCCCTCATCTCCTAAGTCGAGTGTTGAGCCAAGACCTATCTTGGATCCAAAGGCTTTCAATAAATCAGAGATCTCGGTTTTCATGAATCGTTGAAGTATAATCCTTAAAACGTGAATGAAAAAAGAAAAACTGATGAAATATTCGGGCTAGGCCTTCTATAAGCTGTAATAGATTGGTATGCAATATTCGGGCTAGCATTGATCCGATATTTCCGCTATACCGTTTCTCCCTATGACTAGAGAGGCACGAAGAAACCAAGATCTCGGAAAAACAACCACCACCCTCTCCCTTCTACCTCCAGATGATTTTTATCCATTAATCGAGTTAAGGCATAGTGATCCTCATCGTTTGCTGGGGATCCATGTAATAGATGAAACAAGGGCCATCGTTCGGGTCTGGTATCCAGGGGCTCTCTCAGTAACCCTCAAGCCCCTCTCTAAGGGAGTCACGAAGTTTGCTTCTCTTGCTCTTGAGGAAGTCGATTCAGGGGGTCTCTTTGAAGCCCTTGTAGAAAGGGGCTTTGTGGAGACCATCGAAGGTAAAGCGATCTCCTATGAGCTTGAGGTGATCACCACTTCTCAAAAAATCATCCTACGTGACCCTTATGCTTTTCTTCCTCAGATGGGAGACCTCGATCTTTACTTGTTTTCAGAGGGAAGACATCCCGAGGCCTATCGTCATCTAGGGGCTCATCCTCGGGTGATCGAGGGAGTTGCTGGAACGCTCTTTGCCCTCTGGGCCCCCAATGCTCAGCGTGTGAGCGTTGTGGGAGATTTTAATCACTGGGATGGGCGCTTTCATATGATGCGCCGTCTGGGTCCCTCTGGTGTCTGGGAGATTTTTTTGCCTGGAGTGAAGGAGGGGGATCATTACAAATATGAACTTCGTGGGCCCCAGGGAGATCTGTTTCTAAAGACTGATCCGTATGGATTTTTTGCCCAGCATGATTTGCGCACGGCCTGTATCGTCTATGATCTCGGTCGTTATCAATGGAGCGATCATCAATGGATGAGTGCACGATCTAGTAAAAATCTGTATCGCGAGCCCATGTCGATTTATGAAGTCCACCTTGGTTCATGGTGCCGTGTTCCCGAGGAGCATGATCGTCCACTGAGTTACCGTGAGCTTGCGGGCAAGCTTGTCACCTATGTTCTTGAAATGGGATTTACCCATGTCGAACTCATGCCGGTGATGGAGCATCCCTTTGATGGATCATGGGGATATCAAGTGGTCAATTTTTTTGCTCCAAGCAGTCGTTTTGGAAAGCCAGATGATTTTCGCTACCTTGTCGATCGATTACACCAAGCAGGGATCGGGGTTCTACTTGATTGGGTTCCGGGACACTTCCCACGAGATGCTCATGGACTCTGGCGTTATGATGGAACAGCACTCTATGAACATGAAGATCCCAGGATGGGGGAGCACCACGACTGGGGGACACTCATTTTTAATTATGGTCGCAAGGAGGTGAGGAATTTTCTTATTGCTAATGCCCTCTACTGGCTTGCCGAATATCATATCGATGGACTTCGTATGGATGCAGTGGCCTCCATGCTCTACCTCGATTATTCTAGAAAAGAGGGAGAATGGATTCCTAATGAGTATGGGGGTCGTGAGAATCTCGATGCAGTAAGTTTTATTAAAGAATGTAATGAGCTCTGCTACTCCCGTCACCCTGGAATCATGATGATTGCTGAAGAGTCGACCGCATGGCCCAATGTCTCTAAACCGACTTATGAAGGAGGTCTTGGCTTCGGTTTTAAATGGAATATGGGCTGGATGAATGATTCCCTGAGCTACATCAGTCGCTCCCCGATTCACCGGAAGTATCATCAAGGCACTATTACTTTTTCCATGCTCTATGCCTATCACGAGCATTTTATCTTGGCTCTAAGTCATGATGAGGTGACTCATGGGAAAGGATCTCTCCTTTCTAAAATGCCAGAGGATGATTGGCAGAAGTTTGCCAATCTCCGACTTTTCTATGCATGGATGTGGGGACATCCAGGAAAAAAATTACTCTTCCAGGGAGGAGAGTTCGCCCAGCGCGATGAATGGAGTCATCAGCGGAGTCTTGACTGGCATTTGCTCGAGCACGAGTCGCATCGAGGTGTTCAGCGCTTAGTACAACGGCTTAATGAGATTTATCGAACCGAGCCAGCACTTTTTCTTTTAGATGATTCCCATGTAGGATTTGAGTGGATCGATTTTCACGATGCTCAAAATAGTGTTTGGTCTTTTCTACGCAGAGCTCCTTCCCCAGTAGTAGCCTCCCATGGGGAAAAAAATTCTGATCTTCTTGTGATCGTCAATGCAACTCCAGTGGTCCGTTATCAATATCGCATTGGTGTTCCTGCTTCCGGCTCCTATGAAGTGGTGCTCAATAGCGATGACCGCTGCTTCTGGGGGAGTGGCCTGAACTCTTCACATTTTTTTACATCAGAGCCGATCGGAGCTCATCGATTTGGAAACTCCCTTGTCCTTGATCTTCCCTCGTTAAGTACCCTCTACCTACGTGTCCCACAAAAGAGCATTTAGAGTTCTATTTCCATACCACTCATGAAAAAGAGTCGTGCCTTTACCCTGCTCGAATTACTCATTGTCATTTCGATTATTGCTATCATGGCTTCACTTGCCTTGCCTCATATTCTCTCGGCATTGACTAAGGGTGAAATGATGCAAACAGCTAGTAATGCGCGCCAGCTTTATTTAGCAACACAATCGATGGCAATCGATGCAATGACAAGTGGTGATACAACAGCAGCATGGCCAGGTGATATGAGTTCTCCAAGCTTCTCGGCATGGGCCTCAGCTCTCTGCTCTAGCTATTTATCCAAAAGTGAATTTTGTAAGCTCTGTTCTGCCCCGGGGGTGATTGTTACTCAAGATCATTTCCCAACGAGTGGTAACCAAACAGCATTTCGCATTTATGCTGTTAAGGAGTCGAGTGAA
>Ga0114975_10000443_pt1 | contig 31296 bp, 31 predicted proteins | sample S_130626_EF_Meta_FD_87031 | JGI IMG/M metagenome (GOLD analysis project Ga0114975, IMG submission 87031) | Freshwater microbial communities from Lake Simoncouche, Canada to study carbon cycling - S_130626_EF_MetaG | ecosystem: Environmental > Aquatic > Freshwater > Lake | place: Lake...
AGCGTCTTGCCGCCCGTCGAACCGCCGCATGCAGCTGCGAGAATCGCAACCGCTGCAAGGGCTGCGAAGCCCTTCTTGTTAAAGACCTTCATGAGGTCCTCCTATCTGCTATTCCCAACCGTTCCGGCTGGGCTCGCCTCTGTTTCGGACTACGTGATCACGCCTCATCTGCCGAAGCAGATGTGACAGTGCGGCTGCGTCCGATGCAGTCGAGGAAGGCAATCATGAACGAGCACGCGCCCATGCGCAACCTTTTTCTTTCTGGCGTCGTGCTCAGACGCGCGAAGGTTAAGGAATCCAAATCTTTTAGCTAGCGCCCTTCAGCGATAAGCAGGGTTGCCCCTGCAGAAACCTCAATGTGGATCTCGCCCGCGGCGAGATGCGCGGAGGCCAAAGCCCCCAGCCGCAATGCACCCGCAACTATTGCGCCAGTGGCTGTGGCGGTGGCGCCGTGCGCCCCCACCGCAATCCTCCCCGTCCAGGGGCCCACAACGGCACGGGCGGAGAAGTGTGGCGATGTGACCAGGGTCTGCTCGCCTGGCTGCTCCCAATCGATCGCTACGGTGCGGGTGGCCTGATGCCCCGCATCGGTGGCGCGGATCGCCTCTGTGGCGTGGAGTGGGCGCGACGGGTCGTTGCGCCCCCAGTCGGCGACACGATAGGTGCGGTCAGAGCGCTGCTGCACCTCCCAGATAAAGAGGCCGGGCATTAGCGCATGGAGGCAGCCGGTCGGCACGTCGAACACATCGCCGCGACGTGCGGCATGCCGCGCCAGCAGTGGGGTGATGTCAGCACCCGACGTCAACGCGCTCGTGATGTCGGCACCGGTGACTGATGGAGCGCGCCCGAGGAGCAACTCGGCCCCAGGGGCAGCTTCAAGGACGACCCACGCCTCATGCTTGCCGATGGCATCAGGGCCGTGCATCACTTTGGCCAACGCATCGTCGGGGTGCACCTGCACCGAGAGTCGATCTTGCACATCGAGCAGCTTCACCAACACGCCGCCCGGCTGCTCGTCGGCATCACCGAACCAGGCCTCGCCGATTGGACCACTCGGCGCCGCTTCGGGGGCGAGCCCGCGAAGGCGATCGCCACCCCACACGCGCCCAACGAGGCGAGGGGCTAGCAGCCTGGTTGAGGTGTTCGGCGTATCCACGCCACCCAGTCTAGGCGGCTCTCAGGGGAAGGTGATGGTGTAGGTAGTTGTCCACGCTCCCCAGTTCGTGCTGGTTGCCGCGGTTCCCTTGATCTTGCAAGTCTTTCCAGCATCGGCTGCGGTCGGGGCGAGCGTCAGCTTGTTCGCAGCCAAGACACAGGCGTTCTTCGACGCGGTAACCCCCGAGGTGATCTCTGACCAGGTGATCTTCGGCATGACGGATGAGGAGGTCTGATACCCAGCGGTGTTTGCGTCATCGGCATACCCGCCCAGCGTGATAGTGACCTTGCTGCGCGACTCGGGTGAGGTTGGTACAACCGAAGGCGCGCCGAGCACTCCCTTGCTCAGGGTGTACACGTAATAGTTGGTACCGGCGAGGTATGGGGCGGCGGCCGCGGCGGTGATGCCGACTTTGCAGGTGCCCGGCTTCTTGATGTGGAGATAGGCGCGCCCGCCGCTCGTCTTCACTTCGCAATATGCGGACGAAGTCGAGGCAACGGCATACGTCTGCGTCGCACCTGATTCTGTCGCTGACGCTGGAAGCTGATGCCACCCCGTAATCCCTGTAGTAGAAGCGTGACCGAACTTGTAGGGAACGGTCAGGCTCGCCCCGAAGGTAAAGGCTGGCATCTTCGCCGTGACGTCGAGGGCGCCGCCGCCTGAGCCGAAGATTGGCGTCGCGTCTTCGCCATCGCTAGCGCTCGCGATCCCGAACCCTGCGGGCGCAAACTCGCTGCTATCGGTTCCATCGACCGTGAGGTCTGGTGCTTCGTCTTCAGAGGCCGGGTAGTCAATATCGCCCGGCTTCTCACCGCCGAAGACAAAGCCGTCGGCGGAGTTTGGATCATTGACGGTGCTGACATCACCTTCGGCAGATGGATCATCGGCCACCGCACCAAGTGCGTCGGAGAGCTCGTCATTGAGGTCTGCGAGCGTTGTTGCAGCAGGCATCATCTCTTCGAGGTCCATTTCGACCGACACCACACTGCCACCGCTGGCCACCACCATCACATCGACGACGCCGGTTGTGGGGTCTGCCTCTACGGCAATCGTCTCAGCGGAGCTAATGGCGTTCTTTAGTGCTAGGGCGGAGGTAAATCCCATCGGGGCGAACGTCGCCGCGCCGTCAAGGCTATACAGGGCTGCGGCGGTTGACGCTGTGGTGCCGGTGCCCGCGTCCTTCTTGATCGCGAACACGAGGCCAGTGTCGCAGTCCATCTTTAGATCACGATAGTCGCCGCCCTTGTACCCGCTTGTTGTTGACGTTGGGCTGGAGACACTAGGGTTGGCCGAGCTGAAAATCCCTGAGATTCTGATCAACTTACCGTCGTCATAGCCACCCGTAGCACTTTCGTCCGATACGGCGATCAGGAGCAGATCCTCGACGGCGTCTGCAATATTGACGCCGAGGGAGTTCCCACCGACGCCGTCCTTCGGGCAATACGAGACTGCCCCAATGCGACCGAGCGGCGCCGTGTAGCCGGCCACTGGCTTTGCGAATGGGTGCTGCACGAACGATGTGCCCTTCAGGTAGTAGAGATCGTCGATGCACGGCTGATCGCCAGACTTCACCTCATCACCATCCGCTTTGAGCCTCACCAAGACTACGGTGTATGCATCCGAGGAGTTGGCCTGGCTTGATGGGCCCGAGCCAAGGACAACAAGCGCGGTATCTGTTCCTTGGATACCGGTGATTGAGACAGTGTCAGCCGAGCCGCTCAGCCCGAAGTACTCGCCGTCGAACATGTCGCCACGGATTCCGGTGTTTGCGGAGTTCATGCAGCCCGTGATTTTTGCGCCTGGGTCCGTTGGATTGGAACGCTCCTCACGAATCGCGCCTTCAACGAGGGCAGAACCGCTCAACGTCTCTACTGGCGCGTCGAAGTCGACGGTGGCACAGTTCGGATCGACGCCAACCGTGCAGCCAGAAACTCCATCGGAGAGGTCCGCGTTGTTGTCGCCACGCACACCGTTCGCGATGTCGCGTGCCGTCAGCCATTCGCCGTCCGTGAAGTGAGCAACCGAGAAGCCACCGCCGGTCAGTGAGCCAGTCAGAATCCAGTTGGTCCCCTGCTCGCTTGAGTCCGAACCTTCGTTCGCCCCCTTCCACCAGGCGATGGAATTGGCGCCGCCGCCAGCGAAGGTGTAGTACGTCTGACCGCCGTCATAGCTGATCACTGAGCGACCGCCGCCCGTGAACGAGAAGGTCGCGACCACACCATTTGGGTCAGATGGGTTGAAGGCTGTGTCACGAATCACAGGCGCCGCCATGCCGGTGACAGCGAAGCCGCCTGAACTTGACGTCGTTCCTGGATCAGCCCGGTTGGCGATGTAGTTCCAGGCGCTGTGCGATGCCTGCGGGAAGAGAGGCACATAGTTCGCCGTAGCAGCTCCGAGGAATTTGACGTTGCCATCCCCGCCGGCGCGTTTCCATGTCGCTGCCTTCACCAAGCCGCGCGCACCGTCGCCCGAGAGAACAACGGAACTGCCGTTAGTGCCAGACTGGAAGTTGAAGCCCGCATCAAAGGCAGAGCCCGTGTTGTTGTTTGCGCCTGGAGCGTCCATCACTACCACGTGCCCATATTCAGTTTGGTTAGATGGCACGAATGCCCCACCAATGTCGCTCGTCGACTTAACGTTGATGCCATGTACCACTATGCAGCTGCGGATCATTGCCACGGTGCCGTAATACTCGCCACTGATCGCGCCGTAGCCGGTGGCATCTTGGAATCCGAGCATTGGCGCGACGGATCCTACGGCCGGAGTAGAGTTCTCTCCACACGAGGCCATCATTCGGCGCTCATCGTCAGGCGTTGCTGGATTGTTTGACGCACATTCAAGGCCTGCATCACCACCTCCTCCGACCTGGCCGATAGCACCACTAGAGACAGGTGCCTCCGTTTCGACGTCCTCGCTGCATCCATCTCCGACCAAAGAGTTGCCATTTCGTGAGTAGAGGTTGTTCTGAACCACATGGTCATCGCCCGTGTCCGAATCTGCGGCTAGAGTTGTCGCAGCGGTTTCCCAATGATCCGTGTTGTCATATGAGCCCAGCGCGGTGATGGCCCGATCATTGGTTACCCAGGTAGCGATGCGTACCGTTGCCGTGCTAGTTGGACCACTCGATGAGCGATCCCAAATCACAACGGAGCGCGGGCCCTCGTAGTCAGTCGTGAGCGTGCCGTTGTCTTCGGTGCTGTCGTTGTTGATGTCTTCTGCCAACCATCCGGAAGGGCCACCGAACACCATGAGATCTTGTGCAGCCTGTCCTCCGCTCACGGTAGTGTCGCGGCTCAAGGCGCAGCCGTCTGCGCAGCCATCAAGATCTTCATCTTGGTACGGGCTTTTAACCTCAAAGAGTGTTGCCGCTGCCCGAGCTTCAGCGCCCGCACTACTGTCGTACACGGTGAAGTTGGCGCTTAGAGCGAGCGCGGACAGGAGGTCACTTGAGGTGTACAACTTTTGACTGCCTGAGGGCACCGCCCGAGGGAGCTCAGCGATTACCACGCCGCCTGTGGCTCCCTGTTGCGTCGCAACGTACACATTGCTAACGCCAGGCTTTGCGGCAAAGAGCCAGCCGGTCCAGGTTCCCCTTGTCGTTCCACCTGGCGCTCCAGCTAGGTTAGATTTCATTGCCGTGGTTAGTTCAAAGAATTGGCCTGGCTTGATCTCGTTTCCGACACAATCGGCGGCGTTCCCATCACACGGGTTATCAACGCCAGTGATGTTGTCATCGACGATGGAGTACTCATCGCTGGTAGGCATCACCGTTGCGTAGACGCCAAGGGCTTGCAGCGGGCCAGTTGGGCCGCCAATCAAGCCACTTACCAAGAAGAGATAGCTGGAGTGGATGTTGTTCGTTTCGTCGTAGGCGTGTGCCCAGTACGGCGTGTATGAGCCACTCAAGGCTGTGCCGGTGGCGCTCGTCCCCGTGTAGGACTTCAGGTCGAAGCTATTCCACGAAGTACCAAAGTCTCGGCTGAACCAGATCTTGCTCTGCATGATGACGGCAACTTCGCCCGGCCAACCAGAAGTCGTAATGCCGCTAACGATGGAGTTCTTGTCCATTCCCTCAACACCGTCGTTGCCAGTGGTCTCCGCGCGCTCATCTGAGGAGAGTACGACTGGCGACCAAGAGCCGCCGCAATCGAAGGAGCGCCATACCGACGGCGAGGTTGAGGTGGTTGCATAAAAGGTGCACGGCGCGCCGTCGGCAACGATGTTGGTCGTTTGTCCGCCGAAGGCATTGACCACCTCCATCGGGCGCCCATTCGATTTGAGCTTAATGATCGTGTAATGGGTACGGGTGCCGTCCCATCCGGTGCGCTCAAGATCAACCGCCGCTACGCCGTAGCCCGACGCGGAGACGACGACCTTGGTTCCGGCACCCTCGGCTGCATCGGGGTAGCCGCGATCAACGAAGCTAACACCATCGCCATCTGGATCGGCAAGTTCGCCGAAGTAATCCATGCCGTCCCACACGAAGGTTCCAGATGCGCCCGTGATCGACGAGATCATGGAGGTGCCGTTCCACGCATTTGGGGCAGCTGCATCGCCCTCACCAGCGACGACGCTGATCGCGGCCCCGTCAATCAGGGTCGGGAAGAGAATCTCTTCACCACCGCACAGCGCGAAGGAGTAGTCCGCCCCGTCTCGCGCGGCGGCGACGGTCGGCCACACGTAATCGCCAACGTCGCTTGTGTCGCCGTCAGCGTTGCAGTCGCCCCAACCAGTCCCCGTGTTCGAGGCCAAGATGAGCGGCAGGGTGAAACCGTATTCAGACGCGACATCTCCGAGCAAGATGCCGTCTGGGTTACCTACTGGGACGGTGTACGAGCCGCTGAACACCCCTTCGGCAACGATTGCGATGCGATAGGTGTTCGGATCGGAGGCGGAGGCCCGCTGCACTGGTACGGCGGCAAAGAGTGCCGCGAGCAAGGAGATAGAGAGGGTCAGCGAGACTAGGTGACGCCGGCGGGCAACCATGCGCGGACAGTACTACAACTTGAGGGGCATTTCCATTCCAGCGGCGTTAATTTTTGACCGTCACGCGGTCTCATTCCTGATCAATTTGGTCGGGTTTAGCTCCCCTCCGCACGAGCGGTTCAGCGTACGGCGGCAACCGCCTTGGCCACGATCGGAATCTTCGCGGCGGAGAGGCCCGCCATGTTGATGCGTCCACGGGCGACGAGGTAGACCGCATGCTCGTCGCGGAGGCACTTCAGCTGGTCGTCAGTGAGGCCAAGGAGCGAGAACATGCCGTGGTGGTCGAGCAGGTACGAGAAGTCGCCTGCGCCAGCGGCGGTGAGCGCAGCGGCGAAAGCGGTGCGGCTCTCCTGGATGCGAGTGCGCATGGCGCTGACCTCACCCTCCCACTGTGCGCGGAGCGTTGCGTCGTTAAGAATCGTGGCCACGATGGCGCCGCCGTGCGCCGGTGGGTTCGACCACATCGTGCGGACCGCCATGCGCGCATGCGCAGCGATGGATGTGGCTGCAGCCCCGTCGGCTCCAATAATCGCCAAACTGCCGACACGTTCGTTATAGAGGGCAAAGTTCTTTGAGGAGCTGCTCGCCACGAGTACCTCGCATCCGGTCGCCAAGAAGGCGCGCAGCGATGCCGCATCCTCAATCAGCCCGTCGCCGAAGCCCTGATATGCAAAGTCCAGGATCGGCAAAATGCCGCGGTGGGCAATCTCTTGCGCAATCTCGTTCCACTGCTCGGGCGTTGGGTCAATGCCCGTTGGGTTGTGGCAGGCGCCGTGCAGGATCATAGCGTCGCCACCCTTCGCCGCGGCGATGGCATCGAAGAGTGCGCTGGTGTTCAGTGATCGCGCATCGTCGGTGATCCAATCGTGGCGGCGCGCCGTGATGCGTGCCGACTCAATGATCTGCGTATGGTTTGGCCAGGTTGGCTCTCCCACCCAAATCTCTGCGCCGGGGCGAAGTCGCGACACCAAGTCAACAGCAAGGCGCACAGCACCAGTACCGCCCGGCGTGTGAATCATCTGTACGCGGTCTGCGGCGGCGGGCTCTACCTCGCCCCATGCGCCGCCAACAGGACGAAAGAGGAGTGATTTGGTCGCCGCCAAATAGGCGGGGTCGCCACCGATCGGCATGTAGAGCTTTGAGGTAGTTAAGGCGAGGAGGCGCTCCTCGGCAGCACGGACGCTCGGCAGGATTGGGGTGACACCCTGCTCATCCATGTAGACGCCGGCGGCAAGGTTGATCTTGTTTGGGCGGGTGTCGGCACGGTGGAGCTCAACGATCCCGAAGATCGGGTCGCCTGGCGCGTCGCTGATTCGTGCGGAGAGGGCTCCTTCAGACATGCGGCGAGTCTACCCGCGCGACGCGGGCGGCGCGTTTCGGCTCGCGGGCGTACGATCGCGCCGATGAGCTTCTTTGACATTGATCCGATCGGCTGGATGTTCGTCGGCCTCCTGGCCGGCGGGCTCTCGTCGCTCCTGGTTGGCGGTCGCGCAGCCCGCGGCTGCCTCCCCAACATTTTGGTCGGCATTCTCGGCGGCATCGTCGGCGGCACGCTGGCGAAGGGTGCAGGCTACGGCGATCCAGGTGGATTCACGGGATCGGTCTTCGTTGCACTGCTCGGCTCCGTGCTCTTGCGACTCGCTCTTGAATTCGTCGACAGGCGACCACGTCGATGAGTGACGAGAAGGTCGTAGAGAAGCCGTTTAGCCCGGGGCTTGCTGGCGTCGTTGGCGCCGAGACTGCGGTCGGCTACGTCGATGGCGCCGCCGGTCGACTCCTCTATCGCGGCTACCCCATTGAAGAGGTCGTCACCCAGGGAAGCTACGCGGGCGTTCTTGATTTGCTCCTCACTGGTGAATGGCACCCGAGCGCCGAACTCGTTCCAGAGAAGGTTCCACCAGCGGTGCTCGCGGCGCTTCGACTGCTTCCGGCCCATGCCCATCCCATGGACGCACTGCGCACCGCGATCTCCGTGTGGGGGGCAGGTGAGCGACTCGGCTGGCCACCAACCGCCGACGAGGCGAAGCGCATTGCCGCATTTGCGCCATCAGCGCTGGCTGCTTTTGCGCGACTACGCCAAGGTTTGGAGCCTGTTGATCCGCAGCCAGGGCTCGGAATCGCCGCGGCATTCTTGCAGCAGCTCCATGACAAGGAGCCTGATCCGGCAACCGCCCGCGCGCTTGATGCGTATTTGATGGTGGGTGCGGAGCATGGTCTAAACGCGAGTACCTTCACGGCACGCGTGATCATTGCAACGCGATCAGACATTGCCTCGGCGATTTGCGGCGCCGTCGGCGCCATGAAGGGCCCGCTCCACGGTGGTGCTCCCGCCGAGGTGATCGGTCAGCTCGGTGAGATCGGCTCCATTGATCGCGCCGAAGACTGGGCGCGCGGCAAGCTCTCGCGCAAGGAGCTGATCATGGGATTCGGCCACCGCGTCTACCGCGCGTACGACCCACGCGCCGCTGCGCTACGCAAGGTTGCCGAGGCGATGCCAACCAAGCCAGCCTGGCTCGAGCTCGCAATCGGTGCCGAAGAGCAGATTCTCAAGGTGTTTGAAGAGATGAAGCCGGGCCGTGCGATGAAGACCAACGTTGAGTTCTACGCCGCCGCCGTGCTGCAAGGTGTTGGCCTGGTGCCCGATCTCTTCCCGGCAACGTTCGCGCTGGCGCGCATCGCCGGCTGGTCAGCGCATGCAATTGAACAGGCTGGCGTCGACAAGCTGATCCGCCCAGACGCCAAGTACATCGGCCACGCGGAGCGACATCTTCCGTAATGCGCACAAGGCGCAAGTTTTTACTAGACGCATCACTCTTTCTCCTTCTCGCCTTGGTCCCGGCGAGCGTAAAGGCAGTTCAGGCCACGCCCCGAAAACTGCGCTCAATCAGCCTGCGAGTGCCTGTCCTTATGTACCACCGGATCGCCCCGAGTAGCGACATTGGGAACAGCCTTCCAGAACTCGTGATCCCCCCTGCTCAGTTTAGATCCCAACTAACTGCGCTGAAGCGCGCAGGCTGGACAACCGTGACAGCTGCAACGCTTGCCGAACATCTTGGAACGGGGGAGACGATTCCGAAAAAGACGATGGTAATCACCATTGACGATGGACGGGTTGACGGATACACAAATGCTTTTCCAATCTTGCAACAGCTTGGTTTTGTTGCGACCTACTATGTGATCACTGGGAGAGTTGGCCGAAGAAAGTACCTAACGGTCACACAGTTGCAAGAGATGGCTGCTAGTGGCATGGAGATCGCAAATCACACACTGACCCATATAGATGTTTCAAAGAAATCAGCGGCGTACATCACGAACGAGGTTCTCCAGGCGCAAGATCAGCTGACCACTTGGCTTGGTGCTGCTCCGGTAACGTTTGCTTACCCGTTTGGTGCTCATCCAAAAAGCCTAGAGCAGGCCGTTGCCAAGGCCAACCTACGACTAGCGTTCACCACGGTATTGGGCAAGGTTCACACCCCGAAAACGGCCTTGCTGTCACCCAGATTGCGAGTACAGCCCTCAACCACCGAGAAAAAGCTTGTAGCGCTCCTTACCAGTCCCTAACGAGATCGCGCCAATCAGCACGCCGGCGGGTGTGTCATGCGATTAGCCTCGGCGCGAAAGCCCCACGGTCAGGCCAGCTGCGCCGACGAGTGCCGGGATCCCGAGCAGTGCGATCGCGATGAGCAGTGCGCCGAGTTCACTCGTTGCGCCGATGCCGCCAATGTTCGCGCGCTCTTCGCCGTTCGTTGGCACAGCGTCATACATCGCCTCGGCGAGCTCGAGTGTGCCAACGCTGTTCTCGGCAATGAGGCCTGCCTCAGTTTGGCTAAAGGTCAGCGCGCCGCCGAGCAAGATCGCGCTGAACGTTGTCTCTGCAGCGGACAGCTCTTCGCAGTACATCTTTGTTGAGAGGAGATCACTCACGGTGAACGTGCCATCGCTATTGGTGGTCACAGTGCCGCCAAGCTGATTGCATCCAACCGTTGCGCTAAAGCTGCCGTCATCACCGAAATACATCTGGCCAGCGATCACTTCGTAGCGAACGCCACTCAGGGATACCGCGATGACAGCGAAGTGGCGACCGTATGCGAGAACATTCTCACCGCCGGTTCGCGGGCAGTTCGTGCTTCCGTCGGATGTGATCCAGCAGGCGTCACCGCCAACAGGAGGATCCACTGGGAGCCCTGACTGGCACATCACTGGCACCGCGCCGGTGGGATCAGGTGCACATGGGTCCTCTGCGTCGACCGTCTGGATATAGACGCATTCGGCGGGAGCACCTTCGGGGATGACCGGGACGCCGTTGACGATCTCAACGGGTGGGCACTCCACGCCTGAAGAGGCCGGTACAGGGGTGACCTCATCAGCGGCGGCTACGGGACGTACGCCCGGTGCAATCAGTAGTCCGAGCATAAGAACGGTGGTGAGTACCCGGGTCATAGCTGCCTCCTACGGTTGTGGGCTCAAGCGAGCCCCTCGCTACCGTAACGCTTGTGAGGCGAGATCAGTTCCCCGCCTAGAGCTCCCCGCGGAGGGCCTTGGCGAGCTGCTCGCCGTGGTCAAGGGGGTGCTTGGAGTAGATCCGCAGCCAGTCATCCAGCGTGAAGCGACCGCGCTCGCTGTGCTCCGCATGGCGGGCCAGGTCCGCCTCAGTCAGGTGCTGCAGCACGTTGAACGTGCCTGCCCGCACCGCCGAGAAGACTGCGAGCGAGGTCTCAATGGGGTCGGACTCATAGCCGAGTGCTGGGCTCGCCGCCCAAGCGCCTTCGTCGTACCCCTGAATGATGGAGCCGGCCGGCTCGGCAACGAGACGTCGAAGTCGCGCGTACGACTGCGCCTCGCTGTCGGCCAGGTGATGGATCACCTGTCGCGGCGACCAGCCCTCTGGATGCTTGACGTCGAGCTTCAGGTGATCGAGTGCGGCAACTTGCTCTTCAAACGCCTTCGTCGCCGCCTGATAGGCCGCGACGCGTTCGGCGAAACTCACTTGCCAGTGACCCAATCGATCATGTTCGACATCAGCGGCGCAAAGCCGTTCCACTGCACGAATGGCTCTGGGCACCAGTGCGGTCCAATGTCCGAGGTCCACACCAGTGATCGCCCCTTGCCAACCTGCGTTGTCGCGATAAGTGGATCACCGCCAACGGAGGCAACGAGCGTTGCGCCAGGCTTCAGCACCACCTTGTTGTAGCCGAGCAGTGCTGGCATGCCAGCAGGAACACCGGCGAGCACTGGGTGGTTCGCATCAACGATGACTGGCGCGGCGCCCTCTGGTGCCTCAACGCGATCGTCGTGGGTGAGGCAGGTCACAGGAAGCACGCGCTCAACGGCGCTGCCAGCGAAGCGCGCCTTCGCCTCAAAGCCTTGGAAGCTGAGATAGCCGCCAGCCATGATTAGTGCGCCGCCGTTCTCGACCCACTCGGCGAGCAGCTTCAAGCGATTCGGCGTTGACTTTCCCTGCAGCCACGTTTCAATTGGGAGAAGGAACGAGTTAGTGCCGATGTCGCTCAATACGATGACGTCGTACTTGCTGAGCTCTGCAGCGGTGTGCGGGAACTTTGCCGGCACGTCGTGCGCGTACATCTGCTCAACCTCGTGGCCCTTGGAGCGAAGGGCGCCGTTGTACCAATCGGCACCGGAGTGGAAGGTGACGCTGGTGAAGGAGTCAAACCCCTTGTAGTGCGTTGCCTCAGATACCCACGACTCTCCAACGAGCAAAACGCGCTTTCCCATGAGCTCCCCCTTCTGGCGCTAACGCGCCTCTTCAAATAGCCGACGCGGATTATCCGTCATCATCGCGATTCCTTGCGTAAGCGGCACTCCGTGACGTGCTAGCCGCGGCAAGAAGAACTCCACGATATGCCCGTAGCCTGGGCCGCCCTTGGCGCGCAGCAGGATCTTCATGAAGATGTCCTGCGACATCAGCACGCGGTCACCGTAGCCGGCCTGCACGAGTCGCGCGATGTTGCGGGCGTCGTCTTCGTCGCTGGTGCAGGGGGCCTGCTGGTCGGCGTAGAAGACCTGCATACCAATCATGTCGTACTGCAGGTAGATGCCGCGCTTGAGCAGGCGGGTCTGGTATTCGTAATCGTCACCGCTCGGGTTGGAGTGGCAGAGCACCACGCTCTGCATCGGCACCCCTTGTGCCGCGACGAAGTCGAGGACCTCGTCGCCGAGGCGATACCAGCCTGGCATGTGGATCTGAATCGGCACACCCGTCTCGCGCTGCGCGAGGCAGGCACCGGCGAGCGAGTTGCGCTCGCGATTGGTGAACGGCTGGCCAACGAAGATCTCGCCGATGAAGCCGGCGCGAATGTTCGTCCCCTGGGCACCGACGGTGAGGTCGCGCACGATGCGATCTGCGATCTCGCGCACACTGCCGTCGAGGTGTTCTGGGCCATGAACGGGGTCGAGGAAGATGCCGCTCCCCATCACCACGTTCAAGCCCGACTCGCGGCTGATGCGTGCGAGCCCCTCGGGGTCACGCCCGTTCCCCTTATCGGCGCAGGCCTCAAGGATCGTGCGGCCACCCTGGGCGGCGAAGCGCTTCACCTCAACGATGGCCGACTCAATGTCATCGAGGGCGCAGTTGTCCTTATTGAGGAATGGGTCGTGGCGGAGCTCCCACACATTGGTGATGGAGACCTTCTCGTCGACAAGCTCCTTGGATCGAGCCGAGTCGTCATAGGGCGGGTGCCACCACGGCGTGACAATGTTGAAGAGGTGCTCGTGCGTGAGGGTGAGCCCCATCTCGGCGCTCTCAATCTCGCCGGTGACTGTTTGAATCTTGACCATCGTTGCTAGCTTGCCTCTTCAAAGAGCCGACGTGGGCTCGCGGTCATCATGCTGATTCCCAGCTCGAGCGGCACGCCGTGCCGGGCGAGTCGCGGCAAGAAGAACTCGACCAGATGGCCGTAGCCTGGACCGCCGTACGAGCGCAGCAGCGTCTTCAAGCCGATGTCTTGCGACATCAGCACCTTCTCGCCGAATCCATCGCGCACCAGGCGTGCAATGTTGCGCGCATCGTCTTCGTCGCTCGTGCATGAGGCCTGCTGATCCGCGTAGAAGACCTGCATGCCAATCATGTCGTACTGCAGATAGGCGCCGCGCTTGAGCAGGCGTGTCTGATATTCGTGATCATCGCCGCTTGGGTTGGAGTGGCAGAGCACGATGCTCTCCATCGGCACGCCGTGTGCCGCGCAGAGGTCGAGCACCTCATCGCCGAGGCGGAACCAGGCGGGCATGTGGATCTGCATCGGTAGGTGCGTCTCGCGCTGTGCAATGCACGAACCGGCAAGTGACTTGCGCTCTCGTGCCGTGAACTTACTGCCAACGCCGATCTCACCAATGATTCCCGACTTCACCTTAGTGCCAGGTGCACCCTCTGTAATGTCGCGAATGAGATCGTTGGCGATGTCGCGTTCACTCTTGGCATCGTTCGCTTCAGACTGTGAACCGTCAAGGTAGTAGCCCGTTCCCATAATGATGTTGAGCCCGGTTCGTTTGCTGATCGTGGCAAGCCCCTCAGGATTACGACCATCGTTGTAGCCACTCGTCTCGATGATCGTCTTGCCACCCTGGTCCGCAAACCGCTGCACCTCTTTGATGGCAAGTTCAACGTCTTGAACAATGAGGTTGTCCTTATTGATGAATGGGTCGTGCTTGAGCTCCCAGATGTTGCTGATGGAGACCTTCTCGTCAACGAGTTCGCGTGCTCGCGGTGAATCGTCGAATGGCGGATGCCACCATGAGGTCACGTCGCCGAGTAGGTGCTCATGCGTGAGGGTGAGACCCATGTCGGCGCTCTCAATTTGGCCACTGACCGTTTGAATCTTGACCATAGTGACTAGCTCGCCGCTTCGAAGAGCTGGCGCGGGTTCGCGGTCATCATGCTGATTCCCTGCTCCAGCGGCACCCCGTGCCGGGCGAGTCGTGGCAGGAAGAACTCGACCATGTGCCCGTACCCTGGGCCGCCGTACGAGCGCAGGAGGCTCTTGAGGAAGATGTCTTGCGACATCAGCACCCTCTCGCCGAATCCATCGCGCACCAGGCGTGCAATGTTGCGTGCATCATCTTCATCGCTGGTGCACGACGCCTGCTGGTCGGCGTAGAAGACCTGCATGCCGATCATGTCGTACTGCAGATAGGCACCGCGTCGTAGTAGACGCGTTTGATATTCGTGATCATCGCCGCTTGGATTGGAGTGGCAGAGCACGATGCTCTCCATCGGCACGCCGTGCGCTGCGCAGAAGTCGAGCACCTCATCGCCGTAGCGGAACCATGCCGGCATGTGGACTTGCATCGGGAGGTGCGTCTCGCGCTGTGCGATGCACGCGCCAGCAAGGGACTTTCGCTCTCGTGCCGTGAACTCACTACCGACACCGATCTCACCAATGATTCCTGACTTGACCTTAGTGCCGCGCGCACCTTCAGTAATGTCGCGAATCAGCTCGTTGGCAATGTCGTGCTCGCTCTTGGCGTCATTTTCTTCAGGCTGTGAGGAGTCGAGGTAGTAGCCGGTTCCCATGATGATGTTGAGGCCGGTGCGCTTACTGATGGTGGCGAGTCCTTCAGGGTTGCGGCCATTGCCGTCAGCGCTCGTCTCAATGATCGTCTTGCCGCCCTGATCAACGAAGCGCTGCACCTCATTGATGGCAAGCTCGATGTCTTGCATGGAGCAGTTGTCTTTATTGATAAACGGATCGTGCTTCAGCTCCCAAATATTGGTGATCGAAACCTTCTCGTCGACGAGTTCGCGTGATCGCGCTGAATCGTCGAGCGGTGGATGCCACCAGGAGAGGACATCGTTCAAGAGGTGTTCGTGAGTCAACGTCAGACCGAGGTCTGCGGAGCTAATTGGGCCAGTGACCGTTTCTACGTGTTTCATGTGCGCAGACTAGCGCGCGGACTCCACTTCTGTGGGGAGGCGGCGCACTGCCACGATCCCAAGGACGAGCAACGTGACCGAACCAAGAAAGACGGGAGTGAGCGCAAGGAGGTCGCCAGGGCGTGGTGCTCCGGTCTGCGCTGCGACAGAGGAGACGAGTGGGCCAACCACCGCACCCGCGTAGAGCGGGAAGAGTGAGAGGCTCAGTGCAGCGGTGCGTCGGCGCTCGGTGACAGTGTTCGCCAGCCAGGTGAAGACCATCGCCTGTAAGAGTGCCGAGGCGGCGGCAAGGAGGGTGTTTGCGAGCGCTAAACCGAGCGCCGTAGAGACGACGATCATCGCCGCGGCTGCTGATGCCGCACCCACAAACCCAACTGTCATGACCCGTGGGACGCCAATGCGCGGCACCAGATGTGTGGCGACCAGCGGTGCGATTGCGGCACCGGCCAGCGCGGAGAGCCCGGTCAGCAGCCCGACGGCTCCGGCGACCCCTGGCGCAGCAAGGGGTTCCGCGATCCCCGTAATGGAGTGGCCAATCACCACCTCGGCGATGCGCAGTGGGAAGACGGGGCGGAGCATCCGCTCGCCGGCAATCGCGAGGCCAAGCACCAAATAGCCCGCACGAATCGTGCGGTCGGCGAAGACCTCGCGCAGGCCACGGCGGGCCACTTCGAGGACACCACCAGTTGGCGGGTAGATCGGTCGTACATCCGGAATCGCCACGATGTTCGCCACGATCAGGGCGGCGTTGAGGAGGGCCGCGACCATGATCGGTGCGGCGAGTGAGAGACCGAGCCCGTCGATCATTGCGCCAGCAAGGAGCGGGCCGAGCGCGAAGCCCATTGGAGCGGCGGCACTGAAGAGGGCAATTGACCTGGTGCGTGCGTGCTCTGGCGAGACCTCACGAATCGTTGCCAGCATCACGCCGGTGTTGCCGAGCCAGAAGCCGAGTGCGAGCGTTGCGGCGATCAGCTGCCACGCCTCTTGGGCGAGAGCGAAGGCGATGAGCGCGACGAGGGCGATCAGCCCACTGCGCACGATCACCAACCGCCGAGATCGCAACTCCGCAATCGCCAACCAGATCGGCACCTGTGGTGCACCAACAATGAAGATGCCCGCCGTCGTTGCGCCAGACATCGTGGCGATATCACGCAGTGGCACCCCGGCCCCTTCGAGCGCAAGTGGGAGATAGGCGTAGATCATGGCGACGCCGAAGATCTCGGCGAACTGCACCAGCACGTAGATGGTGACGATCCGCTGCCATGGAACGGTGCTGCCTTGGTGGACCACGCTACCCTCGCCGACGGCGACAGGCGTCGCTGCAGTACTTCACCTCGCCCCACACACGCTCCCAGCGCTTGCGCCACTGGAATGGTCGTGCGCACACCGCGCAGATCTTCTCTGGACGTTCGCTTGGTGGTCGATGCGGTTGCGTTGCTCGCACCCGCTTCCCGCCGGCCATTACTTTTGTGCGGTCGGCTTTAGCGCGGCGCTGTACGCATCGAGCGTTCGCTGACGCGCTTCGGCGTGATCAACGATCTGGTGTGGGTAGTCGCGTCCAAGTTCAATGCCAGCTGCAACCATCGCTTTCTCGTGGGCCCACGGGGCATGAATCGCTGGCGCACTCAGTGCAGAGAGCTCAGGAACCCAACGTCGCACATACGCTCCATCGGGATCGAAATTTCCAGCCTGCGTCACAGGATTGAAGATGCGGAAGTATGGCTGCGCATCGGTGCCACTTCCGGCGCACCACTGCCAACCGCCGTTGTTCGCAGCAATGTCGCCGTCTACGAGGTGGCGCAGGAAGTGCGCCTCACCTTCGCGCCAATCGATCAACAGGTCTTTCGTAAGGAACGATGCCGCAATCATGCGAGCGCGATTGTGCATGAAGCCCGTCGCTGCAAGCTGCCGCATCGCCGCATCAACAACCGGGTAGCCCGTTGCACCACTCTTCCACGCCGCAAGCAGCGTTGCGTCGCTGCTCCACTTGACTGCGTCGTAGCTTGGTCGCCACGCGCTGCGTGCCGCATGTGGTGCGTGCCAGAGCACCTGGGTGTAGAAGTCGCGCCACGCAATCTGGCTCACCCAGAGTCGTTCGCCGGAGCGCTCACCTTCGCGCTCTGGCGGTAGCGGTAGTTGGCGCGAAACAAGTTCGCGCGGAGAGAGAAGTCCGATATGCAGCGCGGCCGAGAGGTGACTCGTTCCTGCGGTGTCGGCCAACGTGTTGCGGCGCTTCGCATACTCACCAACGGATTTGCGCCATGCATCGGCGTGTGCGCGCGCGGCGCGTTCACCAGGTACGGGGAGTTGATCGATTTGCGCGGTTGGCACCGCGTGCGCATCGAGAAGCGCTTGATCAACGGTGGAGGCTGGAGTTGGTGTTGGTAGTGGTGGAAGTTTTTTCGGCGCTGGCAGCGGTGCGCTGGCGTCTACCTGTTCAAGCCATCGGCGGAAGTATGGGGTGTACACGCCGTACGGTGTGCCACCACCGGTGAGCAGCTCCTCTGGCTCGACAACAACAAGTCCGCGCTTCGCGTGCAGTTGCACGCCGAGTGGGCTGAGCAGTTCCGCAACGTTGCGGTCGCGCTTTCGCGCGAAGGGCGTGTGGTCACGCGTCATGAAGAGATCAATGTCGCCGACGCCGCCTGCGGCGCGCAGTTCGCCAACAAGTCGTGGGAGTGCGGTAGCGGCTGGCCCCTGTAGTTCAATGAGATCCGAGCCGAGTGCGCGAAGGTTAGCGGCAAGCTCCGTGACGCTCTCGCGCAAGAACCAGGTGCGGTTGGCGCTGGCGCGTGGACCAGCAATGAGACCCGGCTCCCAGATGAAGATCGGCAGCAAGGTCGTGCCGCGCTCGTTTGCGGCGGTCACCGCTGCAGTCAGGGCAGGATGGTCGGCGAGGCGAAGGTCTCGGCGGAACCAAAGGATCACTGGCGGTTGCGACATTTCTCTCCGATCTTCGCACTACATCAGGGCTTGTTTGGAGCTCAGTATAAAAATCGGACGGCCGAGACCCCGAAGGGTCCCGGCCGTCCGGGTTGCTCTAAGAGCTACTGGACTCAGCGCGCTGGGCGTCGGGTCGAGAAGCAGTTGTCGCAGTAGACCGGCTTGCCGCTGGTTGGCAGGAAGGGGACCATGGTCTCCTTGCCGCAATCCGAGCAGGTTGCTGGGTGCAACTCGCGTGGTCCGCGAGGTGCGCGTGGGGCGCCGTAGCCGCCGGCGCTGTACGAGCTGCCACCGGTGTAGCCGCCGAAGCCGCCACCCGCTGAACCACCCTCGCGCTGCGCCTTACGGGCATTGCGGCATGGTGTGCAGCGCTTTGGCTCTGTGAAGCCGCGCTCAGCGTAGAACTCCTGGTCCCGCGCTGTGAATACGAATTCCTGGCTGCAATCCATGCAGACCAAGTTCTTGTCTGTGTACATTCCGTTCACTCCTAGTGCTGGCTCGCCTCGTGGTCCGATGCTGGTCTCGCGAGCCCTGGATGGGAACGGTTGACTGATCTCGGTCGCGTGCGTGCGTGCTTATGTCCACCGAAGCCCGGGGGACCTCCGTAGCATACGGCATCGCGCTCATCTCTCATAGGGGCTGCCCTACAATCAGCCCCAATGGGGTGCCGCTGGCCCCCCGAAGACTCGTGGAGGTCCCTACGAATGCCCAGTCGAACCCTCATCGCCGCCCTCGCCGCTGAGGCGATTGGCACCTTCCTCTTCTTCGTGCTCGGAGCGGGCGCGGTGATCATGGACGCTCAGACCGGCGGGGCAGTCGGCCTTATCGGGATCGCCCTCGCCCACGGCCTCGTTCTTGCCGCCCTTGGCACCGCCTTCGCTCCGATCAGTGGCGGGCAGTTCAACCCAGTGGTAACCGTGGCCCTCTGGCTAGTTGGCAAGGTCCGGACCATTGAGGGGATTCGCTTCATCGTGGCCCAGCTGCTCGGCGCCGTCGCCGCCGGGTTCGCCCTCAAGCTCGCCTTTGGCGGCTTTGAGCCTGGTGACACCGCCTGGTCAGTTGCAGGCGGCGGAGCACCATTCGTTGCAGATGGCCTGACCCAGGTCACGGCGATCGCCGTCGAGGCGGTTCTCACTGCTGTGTTGGTCTACGCCGTCCTCCTGACCGCCGTTGATAAGCGCGCCCCACAGCTCGGTGCCCTCCTTATCGGTGGCGTAATCATCGCCGACATCATGGTGGGCGGACCGCTCACTGGCGCGGCAATGAATCCGGCGCGCTGGTTCGGTCCAGCAATTGCGTTCGGTGACCTCTCGGAGGCCGTCGTCTACATCGTTGGGCCACTCATTGGTGCCGTCGCCGCCGCGCTCTCCGTTCGCTACCTCTTCGCCGAGCGCTAAATGTCGGGCGACGATTGGGCGGCGCAGCGCCCTTCGTGGCTGAAGGGAGCACAGCGCTGGTTCGGTCGACTGATTGGACTCGTTGCGCCGTTGCACGCGCGCCTTGCCCTTGCGACCAACGGCTGGGTGTCGCCCAACCTTGGCGGGCGACCAGGAATCATTCTTGAAACGATCGGTCGGCGGAGCGGTACGCCGCGTCGCGTCGTCCTTACCTATCTTCCCGACGGTGAGCGCATTGTGGTGATCGCCAGCAACTACGGGCGTGAGGGGCACCCCGCCTGGTATCGCAACATCGAGGCCGAGCCGAGCGTCACGATTATCTACAAGCGCTTCCGACGACCGTATCGCGCGCGCATTGCCGTTGGTGAAGAGCGGCTGACATACCTCCGCGCAACGGATGATGCGACGTACGGCGTTTATGCGGCGTATGCGCGAAAGACGTCGCGTGAGATCCCGGTTGTGATCCTGGAGCCCACCTCGTAATGAGCGGGGTTGCCGCCGCGCTCAGCACCGCTCGCCGGCGCCTCGTTATTGACTCCCTTGGCATCTGGGCCATTGCCATCATTGTTGGCGGCATTTTTGGCTTTACCGCGCGACAGGGCGGCCTCTCACTCATTGAGGCCATTGCATTCAGTTCGATTCTCTTTGCTGGCGCGGCGCAATTCGCTGCGGTCGGTCTGGTTGTCGTCAACACGCCGTGGCCATCAATTGTGCTGCTGGTGTGGCTGCTTAATGCACGACACCTTCTCTACTCCGCCTCAGTTGCGCCGTACACCACAAAGCTCTCGCTGAAACTACGAGCGGGGCTCGCCTATCTGCTCACCGATGAAGCGTTCGCCCTGACTACGGCGCACATTGCACGCCTCGGGCGCATTGATGTGCGAGGTGCCTGGTATGCGGGGTTCACGATCTTCATCCCATGGAACCTCTCAACAGCCGCCGGGTGGCTCGCCGGTGCAGCACTTCCGGATCCAGCGACCATCGGTCTCGACGTGGTCTTTCCAGCGGCGATGGCTGGGCTCGCTATCGGCCTCGTGAAAGATCGCGCGGCGCTCGTTGCACTAGTTGTTGGTTGCGGCAGCGCCGTCGCTGCGGCACTCGTCCTTGATCCAAGCGCGGCGATCATGATCGGTGGACTCCTTGGGCCACTGGCGGGACTCGCACTCTTCCGGAGGCGCGCATGAACAACGATCTCTTCAGCACCGATCTGGTTCCACTGGCGATCCTTGGTGGGCTTGGCACGTATGCCGCGCGCGCACTGCCGATGCTCGTCCCTGGCGCTGATCGCCTCCCGCCCGTCGTTCTCGAGTACCTACGGTTGATCGGCCCAGCAGTCCTGGGTGCGATCGCTGCGGCGTCGGTGTTTGTGCAGGGTGGTGCGCTCACCGTTGGGCCTGAGGCCGTCGCCGTGTTCGCTGGTGCCGCCGTGGGTCGCTGGCGCGGCAACCTCCTGTTGGGCATGGTGGTGTCAGTGCTGGTGGTGCTTGCGCTGCGCGCTACGCTTAACCCCTGATGCGAATCACCGAAGGGGATCTCACGCCAATCGAAGCGAAGCTGGTTGCGGCGGCGCGCGCCATTCGTCCGCGTGCCTACGCGCCATATTCCGGTTACACGGTTGGCGCTGCGGCAGCTGATGAGCACGGCGGGATTCACGTTGGTGCGAACATGGAGGGTGTCGACTACACGCTGACCGTGCACGCCGAACAGCACACGATGAATGCGATGCGCCTCGCGACCGATGCTCGGGCCGTTGCGCTGGCGTTCGCGGTGCAGTCGCCGGCTGATGCACCTGCACCGTGCGGCATCTGCCGTCAGCGCATTCGCGAGTTTGCTGCCAGCCTCTCTATTCCAATCGTTGCCGTGAACCTCGACGAGCGACTTCAGATCCTGCGCATCAATCGCTATCCGTTCGACCTGCTGCTGCCGAACTCATTCGGCCCGGAGAACATCGGCAAATAAAAACGCCCCGCCGCGGCGTGAGCCGCAACGAGGCGCTTCTACCTGATCGTCAGCGTTAGCTGCGAAGATCCAAGTACACCGCCCAGAGAACTGGGAGGCTTACAAGAAACCCAAGCACGAAGACGATCGGGTCGTTCACTTGCTCTTCTTTGCGAGCAGGTTGCCGAGCGAAAGAATCGCTGGGACCCACAGGCCGATGTAGACGGCGGTCAAGGTGTCCGCCTTAAATCCAGCGACACCAAAGTAGTGCGCGAGTGAAAGTGCGAGGCTGGCTACTGCAGCCACGATGTACAGGTTCTTCGAATCCATGTTTCCTCCCTAACGTTTGAGCTGGACTTCAGCCCTGAAGAAAACGGTAGCCGATTAGCCGAGATAACTCAATCTTGCAGGGCTGGGCTTGCTGAATCGTCGCCTGCACTGAGTTCTACCCGCTCAATCCTCTCGCCTCGGTCGAGCACCTTCTTTGAGGAGATCTTGATCTGCTCGATGTCTTTATTAGCCTGGCCGAAGTGGGTTTCGAGGCTCTCTACACGCTCACCAAGGCGGCCCACGTCGTCGAGGATGAGGCGCACCTCGCGCTGAATGAGGGAGGCCTGCGCGGCGATTTTGGTGTCGATGTAGACCGAGCGGAGATTGGTCAGCCAACCATGAATCGTATTCGGGCTGGCGAGGTAGACGCGCTTCTTGCTCGCGTACTCCACCAGATCGGCGAAGTGTTGCAGCAGCTCACCGTAGATGGACTCTGCCGGAATGAACATAAGAGCGAGATCACGGGTCTCCCCCTTGATGAGGTACTTCGACGAGATGTCGTCGATGTGCTTCTTGACGTCAACCTTAAACTGGCGCTCAGCAACAATGCGTGTCGCGTCGTCGCCGGCGGCGAGCATGCTGCGATACGACTCGAGTGGAAACTTTGAGTCAACGGCAAGATCACCACCGCGCTCGCCGAAGCGAATCAGGCAGTCGACACGGGCACGATTGGAGAGCGTCGCCTGGAATTCGTAGAGTTCGGCGGGGAGCACATCCTCAACGATCTGCTCGAGGCGCACCTCGCCGAACGCACCGCGTGCCTGATTGCTGCCGAGAATGCCGACGAGGTCAACAACCTGGCCCTTCAGTTCCTCGATCTGCTGCTGGGCGCGGTCAATAATGCCGAGGCGTTCGCCCACCTGCTGCAACTGCTCAGTGGTCCCCTTGGCGCCAGCGGCGAGCGCCTGCTGCACGCTTTCGCGATCGCGATTGGATTGTTCGACAAGCCCTTGCACCATGGCCGCCAACTGCGCCGCCTGCATCGCTGTGCTCTGGTCGGGTGGGGTTGGGCGCCCAGCGCGCAGCGCTGCGGCGATTGCGGCAACGGCGGCGATGCTGGTGAAGAGTACGGCGAGTGCGATGAGTAGATCGTTCATGCCGATCATCTTGCCTGATCAGTGTGCCGACTGTTTGGCACAGTCGCGCGGCCGCGCGGTGGGGCTACGCGCCAGGGACGGGCGCCGCGCGTTCGAGGAACTCAGGGATGCGGGTGAGGTCGACGTTGCCGCCGCTCAGGATGATGACCACCCTGTCGCCTGGAATTACGGGAATGTGCCCGAAGAGGAGAGCAGCGAGTGCGGCGGCACCGGCGGGCTCCACCACCTGCTTGAGTCGCTCCATGGCGAAGCGCAGGCCGCCAAGGATCTCTTCGTCGGGGAGGGTGATGAGGCCATCAAGGAGTGATGAGGCGAGTGGGAGTGTCCACGATCCAGCGTAGGGTGCGCCGAGTCCGTCGGCCACCGTAACCGGCGTCACTGGCACGACACCGCCAGTGTCTACCGCCTGCTTCACCGCAGACGAACCGTCCGGCTCAACGCCGTAGAGGCGAATCTCAGGCTTGAGTGCGCGAAGTGCAACGGATGCGCCGCAGAGCATGCCGCCGCCGCCAAGCCCACCAATGACGACATCGGCTTCGGGGATCTGTTCAAGGATCTCAATGCCCATGCTGCCGTGACCGGCAATCACAAACGGATCATCAAACGGATGGGCATCGATGAGACCGCGCTCTGCAACCAGTTTGTTCTTCAGCTCTCCTGCGGTGCCCATGTGCCCTTCCACAAGATGCACGGTCGCACCATACGCCTTGCAGGCGGCGATCTTTGCGGGCACGGCCTTCGCTGGCATCACCACCTCAACGGGGATGCCATAGGCGCGACCCGCCCAGGCGTAGGCGGCGGCGGCGTTGCCTGCGCTAAAGGTGATGATGCCGCGGCGCTTCACATCCTCAATGCCAAAGAACTCCACGAGTCGTGCGACACGATTCAGCATGCCGCGAACCTTGTACGAGCCGCTGCGCTGCAGATGCTCTGACTTGAATCGCACGCGACCATCACCAAGGGCTGGCCCCCCGCTGCGGCGCAAGGCATCGGCAGCGCCGACCGAGGAGAGGATTGGCGTGATGTGGAGCTTCCCTGCGGTGCGCTGGACCGCATCCTTCACCGCCTTCAGATCCATGCTGAACGGCTCGCCCGTTAGGGGATCGGTGGTCGGAAGTGGCGGATAGGCCGGGCGCTGTTCGCGAGCGGGTAGGTCGGGCATGGGGAGAACGGTAGTACATGCGCGGGGGGAGCAGGTAGCCTGTACGCATGCTGGAGATTCGACCTGCAACCTTCGAGGAGATCCTGAACCTGCGCCACGAAGTGCTGCGGGCAGGGCGACCGCTGGAGAGCGCCTACTACCCAGGTGATGAGGCTGGCGCTGGTGCGCACTGGGGCGCCTGGAGCGGTGACGAGCTCGCCGCTTGCGTCTCGCTCTATACCGTCGAAGGGCCAAGCACCCAGCTCCGTGGCGCGGCGACCGCCCCTCACTGGCGTAACCAGGGGATCGGTGAGGCGCTGATGCGCGCCGCCATCGCCGCCTGGTGGTCCGACACGAGCGCCCCGCGGAACCTCTGGTGCAACGCCCGCGTGGCGGCCATCACCCTCTATGAGCGCCTCGGATTTGTTGCCGAGGGGGAGCGATTTGAGTTCCCCCAGGTCGGCCCACATCAGCGCATGCGCTGGGTCGCCCCATGATCGGCGCACTCTTCGGCGTGATCGCCGCCTTCTCGTGGGGTGGTGGCGACTTCTTGGGTGGGCTCGCAAGCCGTCGCCTTCCTACATTTCTCGTTGTCGGCGCAAGCCAGACGGCAACGCTTGCCCTCCTCATCCCCACCGCTCTCATCATCGGCGGCGCGCCGCCGACTGGCGCTGTTCTCCCCACCACGGCGATCGCCGGAATTGTCGGCGGCACCGGCGTGCTCTTGCTCTATCACGGGTTTGCACACGGGCGCATCTCTATTGTTGCCAGCATCGCAGGCACACTCTCTGCACTGATTCCCGTTGGAGTCAGCATCTTGCAGGGTGAGATTCCATCACTCCTTCGACTCGTTGGATTCTTGGCGGCCATCGTTGCGATCATCATCGTCTCAACGAGCTCCGTTGAGCATGCCGTTACTGGCGAGGCGGGTGCGCACGCCGATGCATCAAGTGGCGCAGCGGCTCGCGGTGGTGCGTTCTACGGAGTGGCGGCTGGCATCTGTTTTGCAGGTTTCAGCCTGATCTTCGCCAGTGTTGAATCAGACGCAATCTTGTGGCTCATCACCATCCTTCGTATTGCCAGCGTCTCTGCGCTGGCGCTGGTCTTCGTCCTGGCTCGCCTAGTCGGCCGTCGGCCACCTGGCGATGAGCCGATTCGCGCCGGCGCGATTCCCACGGGACCGCTGCCTCGCCTACGTTTACTGTTGCTCCTTGCCGTGGCGGGCACATGCGAAACCGCGGGGAACCTCTTCTTCTTCCTCGCGAAAGAGGCGAGTGGTGTGGCGGTAGCGGCGGTCTTCACCTCGGTCGCGCCAATCACCACGGTGATCTTTGCGGCCCTGCTACTGGGAGAGCGCGTGAACATTCGCCAAGGGTTGGGGATTGCCCTTGCCGGCGTTGCAACCATTGCCATCGCCCTAGGCGGAGTGGCGTAGACGAACTGTTACAGACCCGCTACTATCGCTCTCCCATGACTGATACATCGCCTGTAGAGCCGACGCCCATCGCGATCGACCGCGCCAGTGGCGCGTTGCGCCTCGCTGAGCGAACCATCACCCTCACCGGCACAGAGTTGAGACTCCTCTCACTCCTCATCGAGCGCCTCGGCGATGCGGTCTCGCATCAAGAGATCCGCGATTACGTGTGGGGCGAGAATTGGGCCGGTGGCGACGAGGCCCTGCGGGTTGCCGTCAACCGCCTCCGGAAGAAGTTCGAGAGCAATCAGCGACGACCACAGATCTTGGTCAGCGTTCGCGGCATCGGCTACCGCCTGATCGGCACACGCCAGGCGTAGCGCTCCGCTACAGCTGCGCGAAGAGCGGCTTCAAGAACTGGCTCTCAATCACGAGGGCGATGTACGCCACGGGAAAACTCGCGAAGAGGCCGAGTACTGCGGACCACCCGGAACGTTCTGTTCCTTTTCCGTCTGCGCGCGGTTGCGGGACGATCAGATAGGTGATGAGGCTGCCAAAGATCACCGTGCCAAGCACCAGGAGCGCCGCGGCCTCAGTGCGCAGATCTCGTCCACCGATGACCCCACTCAAATCGGCACCGCTCCGCAGCGCACGCTCTACCTGGAGGTCGTAGAGGAGATACGCGAGCGTCAAGAGTGCCGCGATAGAGACGTTCGAGAAGACGGCACGAAAGACTGGCTTCGGTGCATGGAGCAGCTGATAGATGCGGCGGCCGATGAAGCCGCGTGGTTGGCGTGACTTAGCCATGCAAGATTTCGATCGTTGGGCGCTTCGGCAGCGTCTCGGGGGTGTGCGCGGCGAAGAGGGTGATCAGTTCAGCGATGCGTGCCACCTCAGCCTCGGTGTTCCAGAAGCCCCACGAGGTGCGGAGTGCGGCGGCGGAGCCTGGGCGACCGTCGATTGGTGGGAGGCTCGGCACGCGGCGAGTGATGGCGAATGCACGTCGCGTGAGCTCCTCGACGAGCTGTTCCGGCTTCCAGCCGGCCACGCGGAGGGAGACGATCGTGGCGTGCCCCCCAGCGGGGGCGAGCATCTGCACCCCTGGCAGGTCCCGCACGGCGGCGTGAAACTCGGCGGCGAGGCGCTGGGCGCGATCGGTTGCCCAGGGCAGGCCGACCTGCATCGAGAACCAGCCCGCCGCTCGGGCGGCCCCCGCCAGAGCCGGGCGGCTGAAGCCTGAGACCTGGTAGCGGCGTGCATCGGTGCGGAGCGTTCCAACCCCGTTCAGTGGCTGCCCATCAAACGCCATGTAGCCACCAATGATGGGGCGGAACGTTTCGGCGGCGAGCGCCTCACGGGAGAGGCGGATGCCAGCAAGCCCCTCCACGCCAAGGAGCCACTTCTGCGACGGGAAGGCGAGCAGATCGGGGTTCAGTGCATCGATGTCGTCGCGCAGCGCGCCAACACCCTGCGCACCATCGAGCACGGTGGTGATCCCCGCGGCACGTGCCGCGGCGAGCAACGGCGCGACTGGGAGAACGCGACCACTGATCCATGAGACGCGCGAGAGGAGCAGGAGCTTCGTTGGTGCGCTCAGTAGTGGCAGGACGCTCGCTACGATCTCATCGTCACTGAGCGGTTCGCCGGCTGCACTACAGAGCGAGAGTGTCTGAATCACGACGCCAGTGCGCGATGCAAGTGCGGCGAGGCTGCCACGAATTGCTGGGTACTCTTCGTCGAAGGTGATGATGCGATCACCAGCGCGCCACTCCATGCCAAGGATCGGTCGCAGCACCGACTCGGTGGTGCTGTGCCCAATGGCAACAAGATCAAGATCGGTGGCGAGCACGCCGGCGAAGACGCCGCGCAACTCATTGGCGCGCTCCTCAACATCGTCCATGGCGTGCTCAGTGGCGCGACCCGTCTGCAACTCTTGGTCATGCACGGCGCGCATTGCCGCGTCGACCTCGGCAGGCACTGGCCCGTTGCTTCCCGCGTTGAGGTAGATGCTCGCCTCGGTTGAGGGCATCAGCTTCCGAAGTTCGGTGACCTTCTCGTGATCGCTCATTCAGTCTCCCCTGTCGGTCCGCTTGCCGCGCGGCAGCGCGCCTCAATCGCTGAGAGTGACGCTACCTGATCAGGGCCAAGGTCGGTGCGGAATCGCACGATGCGTGGGCCACGCAGTGTGTAGCCCGAGCCGCTGCGCTCACTTCTTCGCAGCTCATCAAACGACACCTCGACCACGATGCGTGGCTCAACGCTGCGATAGTTGCCGAGCTGCGCAACGGTGTGCGTCTCAAACCAGCGCCCCATCTCGCTCATCTCGCGCTCGCCCAACTGTGCTGAGGCACGGCCGAGCGTTGTGAGTCGGCCAGAGAGATCGTCGCGCACGGCAAAGGTCAGCTCCGACAAGAGTGTTCGGCGACGCCCAACGCCGTACTCCACACCAACGACCACGCAGTCGACGCTATCAATCGGATGCTTCAACTTGAGCCACGCTGATCCGCGACGGCCTGGGGCATACGCTGCGGTGGCCGACTTCAACACGATCCCCTCGGAGCCGCGCATGCGTGCGGCAATGAACTCTGCCTCAATCTCTTCAATGCCGTCGACGACGCGCTGCGGTGCTACTTGAATGACGCCGCCGCACTGGTCCGTGATGCCAAGGGCCGTGAGTGCAATATGTCGTTCGTGCAGTGGTGCGCCGATCAGCAGCTGATCGCTCTGCGCAACGAGATCGAAGGCGATGAACTGCACGGCCGTTCGTTCGCGTTCGTGTAGCGTCGTCTCTGCGCCGCTGAGCCTCGACTGCACCGCGCTGACCGGTAGAGGGTGCCCCTCTTCAAACGCGATGATCTCGCCATCAAGAATCAGTGAGCCTGAGAGGAGGGAGGCGGCTGCGGCAATCTCCGGGAACGCCACGGTGATGTCGTTGGCATCTCGCCCATACAGCGCCACCTGACCTTCATGCAGGTGGAGTTGCACACGGATGCCGTCGTACTTGTCTTCCACGGCAATTGCGCCGGCGGCGATCTCGCTCAGCCGCTCCATCGCATCGGCCGCACTGGCGGCTGGTGCGGCGAGCATCGCTGGGATCGGATGGAAGTAGTGGAGTTTCGCTTCGGCAAGAGCACCGCGCTTGGCGAGCAGCGCAACTCGACCGGCATCCCCTTCAAGGGTCATCGCCCATCGCACAGCGCCTACCTCTACCCCGAAGGCTGCGGCGATCGCACTCTCAAAGAGGCCGTCGCGGAGGCCGATCTGCACGTCGCCAGAGAGCATGCGCACGATGTACTTCGCGGCGATCGGCGAGGTGCCGTAGAAGAGTTGCATCAGCAGGTCGTGGCGGCGCTGGCCGCTGGCTCCACGGATGGCGGCGAAGGACTCAGGGAGCGAGCGGAGTGTCGGCGCAGAGCCTTCTCCCGTAACGGGCATGACCCCCGTTGCGCTGGCGATGGCGCTGCTTCGGACCTGCGCATGGCGCTCCTCGCTGGCGGCAGCCTCGCCGGCAATGGGGCGCTCGCTCTCGAGGAGCTCCTCAACGGCGAGACCGATGTCGCCCGTCTCATCGAGGATCTTGGCAAGTGAACCGGCCGGCGCGCCCGCGACCTCCTCAACCGCCTTAGCGAGCGCTGGCCATGAGACGGCGCCTGCCTGCGCGGTGCCTCGGCTGCCAAGGAGCCGGCAGATGACCTCAAGGTCAACGTCGTCGGCGGAGCGGAGCGCATCGGCAAAGAGGCGTGCCTTCTCTGAGGTGCGCGAAGCGCCCTCAATCTTGCGTGCGAGTTGCATCCAGCTAAGCATCGAGGCGATCGTATACCGTGACCGCGTGATCAGAGAGCAGCCCCAAGGATCAATCGGCGGACATGAGGCGATCCTCGTGGGCGAGCACGTTGCGCTGCGCCCACACAGCGCCGAGACCCTCCCCGCGCTCAAGCGTTGGTATGCCGACCCAGAGCTCGTGCGCCTCGCCCGTCACCGCAACGAGCCACTCACCGGTGACGAGGTTGAGCGCCTGGTTCGCGAGCGCTTCACCACTGCCCAGATGCTCGCCTTCGCCCTCTACGAACGGATCCGCACGGAAGAACGCCTCATTGGCAGCTGCACGCTGGCAAACCTCGACATCGAAAATGGCGCTGCAACGTTCCATCTGATGATCGGTGAGCCAGCCGCGCGCGGGCGCGGGCTCGGCAGCGAGGCGACGCGACTCGTTACCAAGTTCGCCTTTGAGGCGCTTGGCCTTCACCGCATCAGCCTTACCCTCTTCGCCTTCAACGAGGCGGCACTGCGCTGCTACACCAAGGCAGGCTTTACCGAAGAGGGGCGCATGCGCGATGCGATCACCCGTGATGGGCGGCGCTGGGACGAGATTCAGATGGGGCTTCTCGCGACCGACGCGTCGTAGCGAGCGGAGCTAGGCGCGGAACGCCTTTCGGGTCATCTCAATGAATCGCTCGCGATCCACGCGATAGACCACGCGGCAGTTCGGTTCGCGCTTCGTATTGCCGAGGTGATCAACGATCGTTTGCCCGCGCTCATGCCCAAGGCCGAGCGACACCTCAACCCAAAGATGCGCTTCGCTCGTCGCGATGTCTGGCTCGAGTGCCACTGCCATGGCGATTGGGTCTGGCCAGTCGAAGCCCTTCAGCTTTGAGGCCTCTTCGCAGAACTTTCGCAAGGTGCGCTGAATGTCGATGCTGTACTGACCGAGTGGGCCAAGCGCGCGCAACTCTGCGGCAAGATCATCTTCAATGACGGCGTCGGCGACAGAGACGTCCCAGCCGACCATCTCCACCTTCATGCCAGACTCCAACACGATGTGTACCGCCTCTGGGTCGACCCACCAGTTGAATTCGGCGAGTGGCGTGATGTTGCCAGGGAGCACGCCGGTGCCGCCCATGATCACGCAGCGCTTCACCCAGCTGGCGAACTTCGGCTCAATGCGAATGGCGAGGGCGAGATTCGTGAGCGGCCCAAGCGCAACGAGCTCGAGTTCTCCTGGCTCCTTGCGGAACGCTTCGATCATTTCGTGCACCGCGTTGTTGCTGGTTGCCTTGCGGCCCTTCAGCGGCAAGCCGATGTCGCCCATGCCGTCTGCGCCGTGCACATGCTGCGCGGTGGCGAAGGGGCGAACGAGCGGCATCTCCGCGCCTGCGTGCACAGGAATGCTCTTGCCGCAGAGCTCAACGGTGTAGAGGGCGTTCTGCACGCCGAGCTCCACCGGAACGTTACCGATCACGATCGACATGCCGACGACTTCGGTGCTTGGGTGCTTCAGCGCCATCACAATGGCGACGACGTCGTCAGAGGCGGTATCGGTGTCGATCCACATGCGGCGGGTTGGGCTCATGCGCGCATCGTATCTGCTGCTCGGGTGAATTAGTTGCGACGTTCTGAAAGTGCAGACGGGTCGGCCTGCCATGGTCGGATCCCCTCGGCGAGCAGCAGGTTCTCGCGATCAAGGTGGGCGGCGAGCAGGGTGAGGCGGGCCAACGCATCAGGGGCTTCGAGGAGCGCCTGACGCTGTTCGATGCTCAGCTGCACCACACCGCCAACCACATGCGAGAGGCCAACCGGGTCGTCGCTCCCTGAGAGGCGATCGATGGCCGTTGCGAGCAGCTCGCCATCGGGGTCGCCTTCGTCGTCGGGAGACTCGTCATCGCCGACGCTGTATTCGGTGATCTTGGCCGGCCCAGCGGCGGTGTTCGATGCCACTAATAGGCGTTCGATCTCGGAGATGACCTCTTGGCTGAGCGCCGCACCCTGCTCCTCTTCCAGCGCCTCATTAATCGCTTCGGGGGTGACCTCATCGTCCTCGATGTACTCGCCCTCTTCCTCTTCATCGTCGTCGTCATGGTTGTGGTCGTGCTCCCCCTCGTCTACACCACGAAGCAACTCGAGATAGTCGATGAACAAATCAGAGACGCGTTCTGCGGTGGCGCGCACGCGCTCAGCCGGTTCGCCCACCGCCTCGTCAAGAAGCTCAACTTCCGCTTGAAGATAGTCG
>Ga0114975_10000444_pt1 | contig 31146 bp, 32 predicted proteins | sample S_130626_EF_Meta_FD_87031 | JGI IMG/M metagenome (GOLD analysis project Ga0114975, IMG submission 87031) | Freshwater microbial communities from Lake Simoncouche, Canada to study carbon cycling - S_130626_EF_MetaG | ecosystem: Environmental > Aquatic > Freshwater > Lake | place: Lake...
AAGAAAATGATGGTGAGTCTGATTTTTATTATTGGATATTACCATTACCAAAAGATGATGAAGATATGCACGATAGACCTACACTTATATCAATTGCAAGTGATGAGTGGAAAGCAATGGATTTAAACGAGGGTGAATATTTGGTAACTCTATTTGATAACCTACCAATGTTAGAAACCGAAGAAGAAATTGAACTATTATATAAAATCTTAACAAAAGAAAACTTAACAAAATGAAAAAAACAGAAGCAGATTTAAAAGCAAATTACGAAAAGTTTATTGCTATCATTAACAAATATTTTACAGGTGAAAGATTACAAAAACTTTTGTTTATGTATTCCGATGATGAATTAGGTGGAAACTTAATGGTATCGCCTGCAAGTGGTAATAAAAACTATCATAATGCATATGAGGGTGGATATATTGACCATATCTTTAATGTATGTAAGAATGCATTGAAAATGAAAAAAACATTTGAAGAAGCAGGTGGGGTATGTGACTTTACCGAAGAAGAATTAATATTTGTTGCATTGCATCATGATTTAGGAAAATTAGGTACTAAAGAAGAATTGCATTATGCACCAAATGATTCTAAATGGCATATTGAAAACAAAGGTGAGTTGTATAAAAGAAATGAAAAAAATTCTTTTATGGCAATTACTGATAGAACATTGTTTACTTTATCTCAATATGGTATTACAATAAATGAGAACGAATATTTTGGTATAAAACTTACCGATGGTTTATATGATGAAGATAATGAAAAATATTATAAAGTTTATGATACATCAAAATATCTTAAATCAAACATTCAATATATTATGCATTGGGCAGACCATATGAGTACGGTAATTGAAAGACAGTCAGTAAAAGATGACAAATTTTCATTTAACGTTGGTAAATTCTAACAAATTGTCATACTAAGGTTAGTGGTATAGTATTTGAACTATATAGAGTATTATTAACAAAACAAAAATTAAAATTATGTATTTAATTGATTACAACAAATTATTCGAAGATTTTTTTGAAACACCAAAAACAAGAGCAGCAAGTACTAAACACAAACAAGTAGTGGTTGATGTTACCGATGATATCCTAAGAATAGGATTAGCGGTACCAGGACAAACAAAAGAATCATTAGAAATTACTATTGATGAAAACTTTATTAAAGTTAAATCAATAGAGAAAGAAAGTGAGGATAAAATTTGGAATGCAATCGCACTTCCAGTTGATGAATCACTAAACATTGGAACTAATTGGGACCTTAGTGCTACATTGGCAGTAGTTAAAGATGGTATATTAAACATTTCTTTACCTAAATTAGAAGAAAAGAAGCCAAAAAAAGTATCCATTAAAGTTGGATAGTTCGGTTATATTTCGTATATTTAAGGGGTAGTCAAAAGGCTACCCTTTTTTATGAAAACAAAATTAAATAAAATTTATTTTACAGGAACTTCTTTTACGGAAGGCGGTGGGTTAAATGAATTTACGTTAAATGCATATAGAAACGAATATAACATTAAATTCAATGGGAATAAAGAAAGAGACGTATGTTATCCAACTTTAGTAGGAAAAAAATTAAAAGTAGAAATAATAAATGATGCGGCGTGTGGTGGTGGAATAGATAGAATGTTTAGAAAAATATGGGAGTATATACCTACACAACCAATGTATGTATTAACAAAAACTTTATTTGTATTAGAATTACCAGGAACATATAATAGATTAGATATTTTTTCAAATAAATTAAATAAATATTTAATATGCAATGTAACATTTGATAATCCAAATAAGAACTTTTTTGACAGTATTAATATGGAAAACTTTAAAGTATTTTTAACTGAAAATTACTTAGTACCTCCAACCGAAAATAAAGAAGATATTAAATTAATACAAGAATCAGTAAAAAATTGGTTTATTGATTGTGTTAATATAGATGAACAAAACAAAAGTGCAAAACATAAATTATCTGGATTAATTTCATTTTTTAAATTAAACAACATACCATTTTTATTATCAGGACAACTTGATTGTGTAGATTATGGTATATTTCCAAATATTTATTATTCAAATGTACTACGTGTAAGTAGATGATACTAAATATGATAGTATATTGGGCTTTACTAATACTAATAATATAAGAATATCAGATGATATAAAAAATAGTACAGATGGACATCCTGGATTATTTGCACATCAAAAATGGGCAGATGGAATTGTTGAATTAATAAATAACAAATATTTATAATAAATAAAGTATATGAGATACAAAGAACAAATCAGAAAAAATTTAGAAGCAATTGAAATTAGAACAAACTACCTAAAACAAGCTGCAGAAGGTAGTAAACAAATCACAAACGTAGATGCAGTAAAAATGTTTGATGAATTATTGTTTGCATTGGGTAAGGTTAATGATTTAATTGATTTAGAAAGAGAGGGATAATGAATTGGTTAAAATGGTTAGTAGGAATATCTGCATTAATTATAGCAAGTTGTGCTGCGTTCTTTTCTATAACTGGATTAGGTGTTCTATTTAGTGGAGCAGCTATATCTGTTATGGTGATGGCAGGTTCATTAGAATTTGCTAAATTAGTAGCAGCTACTTATCTTAAACAAAAATGGGATGAGATAAAAGGATTCAATAAGTGGTATTTAGTATCTGCGGTGATTGTATTGATGTTAATTACTTCTGCTGGTATATTTGGTTACCTTTCAAACGCATTCCAACAGCAGAACTTAAAACTTCAACAGGTAGATAGAGAGATTGCAGTATATTCTACTAAGATTACTACTAACGATGCACAAATTACTCAATTAAACACTCAATTGGGTCAATTATCCTCAACACAAAACACAATTTTAGATAAAGGTAAGGTAAATTCTCGTCTTTTACGTTCAATTGATAGTAAAGATAGACAAGTTGGTACAATTAACAAAAAAATTAGTAGTTTACAAGACAATAATGCTAAAAATAATGAAGAAATCAATAAAATCAAAGTGACAAACTTAGATTTAGAAAAAGAAGTTGGTGGATTTCGATTTGTAGCCGAAGCATTTGGTATGGAATTGAAAAATGTAGTAAAATTCTTCATATTTTTGATTGTAATAGTATTTGACCCATTAGCAGTAGCACTTATTATCGCATTTAATGGAATGATTAGTAATAAAAAAGAAAAAACACCAAATTATAACGATTTAGATGATTTAATGTACGAAAACTACAAAAATTATGAAGTTTATGGTGATAATGGAAAAAATTTACCAAAAAATGAGGTTATAATGGAAAATATTCCTCAAAATGAACCCATAGAACCCACGCCACTTGCGTATTACGAAGAAGCTAATTTTGATTGGAATAATAAAAATTTATGGATAAATAACCCATCTGCAGTAAAATATTGGATGAATACAGGTAATTCTATCAATACTTTCAAAAAATTATATAAACAACACTTAGATGAATTAGATAATACTAATTTAACAAAAACATATTAAAAATAAATTATGGCATATTCAGAAAAGGTAATTGACCATTATCAAAACCCAAAAAACGTAGGAACTTTAGATAAAAGTAAATCCAACGTAGGTACAGGTCTAGTAGGAGCACCAGAATGTGGTGATGTAATGAGATTACAAATAGAAGTTAATGCTAATGTTATAACTGATGCAAAATTTAAAACATTTGGTTGTGGAAGTGCTATTGCCGCATCTTCATTAGCAACGGAATGGTTGAAAGGTATGACATTGGAAGAAGCAGTTAAATTAGATAATATGGAGTTGGTAGAGGAATTAAACCTACCTCCTGTTAAAATACATTGTTCAGTATTAGCAGAAGATGCTATCAAATCTGCTATTAACGATTATAGACAAAAACAAGGATTAGAACAACTAATCTTTGATGAATCACATATATAAAAAACAAAAAAACAAATTATGAGTTTTATTATTGGTAAGAGTTGTGTTGATTGTATGGATACCGCGTGTGCAAGTGCATGTCCGGTAGATTGTATTCACGGACCTATTGATATGGAAGGTTCAGGTGGTGAAATTGAAAGAGATGGTAGAGCGGCATTTCCCGGTGGGCAGATGTATATCAATCCGGATACTTGTATAAATTGTGGTGCGTGTGTTCCTGAATGTCCTGTTTCTGCAATATATGAAGATGAGGATTTGGCAATAAAAGCAGGTGATGAAATATCAGTACATAAGAATTACGAATTTTTCGGATTAAAATACAATTAAAAAATAAAAAATATGTTACAAGAAATTTACAATGAATTATGTGCAAGACCATCGGATATTAATGAGCATTTACCTACATTAAAAAAATATTCAGAAGAATGTGAGCATATAACAGAGATGGGTGTTAGATGGGTAGTATCAACCTATGCATTACTTATGGGAAAACCTAAAAAACTTATTTCATATGATATTAATGGTATTCAATGGGAATCAATTGCAGAAATGGTTAAAAATGATACAAAGTTTGAATTTAAAGTAGCTAATACATTAGATTTAGAAATAGAAGAAACTGATTTACTTTTTATTGATACTTTACACAATTACAATCAATTAAAAGGTGAATTAGAAATACATAGTAATAAAGCACGTAAGTATATTATATTTCACGATACTACATCGTTTGAGTGGATTGGTGAATCGTATAATGGCAAAGTAGATGAAATAGGATTGTGGCCAGCAATTGAAGAATTCTTAGAGGTAAACCCACATTGGGAATTACATGAAAGATTTACCAATAACAATGGTTTAACTATTTTAAAAAGAAAATAATGTATTCAGTTATTATACCTACAATGTGGAAATGTAATAGATTTCAACAGACACTTAGGGAATTAAGTTCACATGAATTAGTTGGAGAAATTATCCTAATAGATAACACCCCAAATGATTTAAAGATAGAATTACCAAAATTAATTCATATATTAGAAGGAAAAAATACATATGTTACCGCACCTTGGAATAAAGGAGCAGCAATTGCAAAATATGATAAACTTTTAATTCTAAATGATGATATTTGGATGGATTGGAATATTCTAAATATATTAGAACCATACATTACTGAACAAATTGGTTTAATAGGTTTAGATGAGATTGAATATAATGTTCAGCCAAATAAAGAAGTTGGATTAGAACCAATTGAACATAGACATGGTGGGTGGGGTTGTGCAATATTTGTACATAAAGAAAACTATACACCAATACCTGAAGAAATGAAAGTATGGGGACAAGATGATTGGTTATTTGTAAAAGCTAGAAATAGAAGAAAACAAAATTACAAATTAGTAGGATATAGGATAGATGGTGAATTATCAGTAACAAATAATATTTTAGATGCAGATAGTGAAATCCATTCTATAAGAGAAAACGATTTAAGATTAAAACAACAATATAATTTATTTTAGTTATGTACTTACAAACACCTTACAAAATCAGTTACGATACAACGAAATATGATTTTAGAAAAATAGTTTCAGAAATGTTAGAAGTATGGGAAGGTGATACTACCCCATTAGAAGATTTACATACATTGGAACATTATGATTTATTAGTTAGAGAAAAAGACCAATCTACAATTTGGCATAAAAGATATTATAACAAATATAAAACACAATTCTTACCAACCTATTTAGAATTAGTTAAAGAACTTAAACAAAGGTTTGGATATAATGAAATTATTTATCAGGCTATCCCAACATTTAGAGTTCAATTAGCAGAAGGTAATTTGGGTGTAGGTGAATGGCATAAAGATAGTACTTACAATCATGGAACTACCGAAGTGAATTTTTGGATGCCATTTGTAAATACTAATGAACAAAACACTATTTGGATGGAAAGTAAAGCAGATAAAGGTGATTACCAACCATATAAAGTAAACTATGGTGAAATTTTAGTATTTAGTGGTGCAAATTTATATCATGGTAATAAAAACAATGATAGTAACCAAACTAGAGTATCGGTTGATTTTCGTTTAGTAGACCCTGTTAAATTTATTCCAAACGAAGCAGGTTCAATCAATATGAAAGCAAAATTTGATGTTGGTGGATATTTTGAAAAAATATAAGATATGATAAATGTTATAATTCCAATGGCAGGTGCGGGTAAACGATTCGCAGATGTAGGTTATACAATTCCAAAACCATTTATTCCGGTTAAAGGAAAACCAATGGTACAATCGGTTGTAGAAAATCTAAATATAGATGGTAAACACATTTTTATAATTCAGAAAGAACATTCTGTTGGTGGAAATTTACAAACCTTTTTAAATGCAATAAGTCCTAATTGTGTTATTATTGAAGTAGATGAATTAACCGAAGGACCAGCATGTACGGCATTATTGGCAGAACAATATATTGATGATAATCCATTGATTATTGTAAATTGTGACCAAATAATACATGATTTTGATGTTAATAAATTATTAGAATTTTCTAAAGTAAATGATGCAGATGGAATATTGGGTGCATTCATTTCTACATCAAAGAAAAATTCATATATGAAGTTAGACCCACAGGGTGAAGTTACTGAAATTAAAGAAAAGATAGTTATTAGTAATACTGCAACTAATGGGTTACATTTTTGGAATAATGGAAAAGATTTCGTATCTTCTGCAAAAGAAATGATATTAATGGGTGAACGATATAATAATGAATTTTATATTGCACCTACTTATAACTACTTAGTAAAGAATGGTAAAAAAATATTACCTTATTTTTATAACTTACATTTTCCGATTGGAACACCGGAGGATTTAAACAAATATAAAGAATTATATGGACATTCTTAAAATGAAAGATATGAAGGGTGGTTGGTTTATTGGAAACTTTGAACCTACTGCATTTAAAACAGAAGAATTTGAAGTATGTTATAAACAACATACTAAAGGTGAGCAATGGGACACTCACTATCATAAAGAGGGTACTGAGATTAATTATTTAGTTGACGGTAAAATGATTATTCAAAATAAACAATTAAACAAAGGTGATATATTCATCCTACATCCATTTGAAATTGCCGACCCAATATTCTTAGAAGATTGTACGGTTTTAATAATAAAAACTCCATCTAAACCCGGAGATAAATTTACAATATAATATGGTAAACATTTTTAGAAAATCAGTAGATACGGATAAATATTTTATCGTAACATATGATTTAGCATCGGAAACAAATCTAAGAGATGCAGCGTGGAACTTAGCAATTGGACAAAGTGTTGGTAACCCCAACGTTAGAAACCAATGGGAAAGTGATGAACTATTTGAAAATAATAGTTGTATAGTATTGGGAGATGAAGAAGAACTTAAATCCATAAATAATGGATTAGTTAAGATTGCATTTCCTGTAATAAATATCGATTTTAAAACCGATGGTATTTCACATTTGTTAGTAAATATTATGGGTGGACAAATGGATATTGATAACATCACTAAATGTGCAGTTAAAGATATTTGGTTTCCACAACACATTGAGGACCTATTTTTAGGACCTAAATTTGGTATCAAAGGAATTAGAGAATATACTAAAACATTTCACAAACCTTTGTTTGGTGCAATTGTAAAACCTAAGATTGGTATTACACCACAAACCCTATTAGAAATGGTTAAAGAATTAGTAGAGGGTGGGGTAAACTTTATTAAAGAAGATGAGATTATGAGTAATCCAGCCTTTTGTACAATTGAAGAAAGAGTACCATTGATTGCAGAATATTTAAAGGATAAGAATGTAGTGTATTGTGTATCTATTCATTCCGATTATCCACACATTTTAGATAGAGTTAAAAGAGTATATGAATTGGGGGGTAATGGTGTTCATATTAATTTTTGGTGTGGGTTGGGGGTTTACAAAGCAGTAAGAGAATTAGACTTACCAATATTTTTACATTTCCAAAAAAGTGGAGATAAAATTCTAACAAATAGAAATCACGCATATTATATTGATTGGACAGTAATTTGTAAATTAGCAGGTATGATGGGTGTTGATTTTATTCACGCTGGAATGATTGGTGGATATTACAAATGGCCTGAAAGTGAAGTAGTTGATTCAATTAAAGAATTACATAAATACGGAGTAATGCCGGCATTAAGTTGTGGATTCCATCCAGGTCTTACTGAGTGGGTTACTGAAAAAGTTGGTATTGATTATATGGCAAACGTTGGTGGTGCAATTCACGGACATCCAGATGGTACTTTGGCGGGTGCTAAGGCAATGAAACAAAGTATTGATAAAACATACGATACTGAATACAATAAGGCTATTCAAAAATGGGGTAGTAAATAATGAAACAAATTGTGAAAATGATGAGGATTATGGAGTTTGAATTAGAACTTAATTTTGATATTAAAATTGATGGATTAATTGGATATCCACAATTCGTAATTAATAGTGAAAATGATGAGGATTATGGAGTTTGTTATGCATCTAATGAAATACAAGAATGTGAATTGGAATTAGTAGATGAAATGGCTAAGCAATATGCAACTCATGGTATATTAGAAATTGGTGTTGCACGACCTAAAAATGGTGATAGTGCATTTACATACAAATATTTAAAGAACAAATCAAACAAAATTCCATATGTAGCCGTAGATATTGATGATAAAACATTTCTAAATAATATTGAAGAGAATATATATTCAATTCAATGTAAGAGTGAAGAACAGGCTAAAGTAAGAGAATTTCTAAAACAAAACGGAGTAAACGAAATATCTATCTTATCAATTGATGGTTGGCACTCATTGAACGCAGTAATAAATGATTGGAAATATACAGACCTATTAGTTAAAGGCGGTATTGTAATATTTCACGATTCTAATTATCATCCTGGTGTACATTGTTTTATTCCGTTCATAGATAAAACAAAATATGAAGTTACTAAATACTTTGTCAATGAAGATGCACATGGTATAACAATAGCTAAAAAATTATAATATTAATTATATTGGTATAAGTAATGAAGATAGGTGAAGAAAATACACATTTTATATTAAAACCCCAACACTTAACACATAGAAATCCACATTATAAATTAATAAGAACAGGAACATGGCAATGATACTAATATCACATAGAGGAAATATAGATGGTAAAATCTTAGAAAGAGAAAATCATCCCGATTATATCAATGAAGCATTAGATTTAGGTTATGATGTTGAAATTGATGTATGGTTTGTTGATGGTAAGTTTATGTTAGGACACGATGAACCATTATACGAAACTGATTATAAGTTTTTGATGAATGAAAAGTTATGGTGTCATGCTAAGAGTTTAGATGCATTATTTGAAATGAAAAAATATGCTATTCATTACTTTTGGCATGAAAGTGATATTGTAACTCTTACATCTAAAAATTATGTGTGGGCATATCCTGGCAAACAACCAATTAAAGGAAGTATAGCTTGTATGCCGGAATTAGAAAATGATAATGTTTTATTGTGTAAAGGCATTTGTTCAGATTATATAAAAAAATATAAAATGAAAATTGCAGTAGTATTTTATGGTCAACCAAGAGATGTAGTTGATAGTTTTAAATCTATTAAACAAAGATTGTTAGATAATCCAAATGTTGAAATTGATTTATTTGCGCATATGTGGGAATCACATGAATACAAAGAAGCATTAGAATTATATAAGTTTAAAGAAGTAAAATTAGAACAACCAAAAGATTTTTCTAATTTATATAATGGAAAGAATGGATATTGTTCTAAATCTTTTACATTATATCCAATGTGGTATTCAATACAAAATGGATGTGAATTATTAAAAAATTACATTAAAGAAAATAATGTTAAATATGATTTTGTAGTAAGATTACGATTTGATATGTTTTTTCATCATGATTTGGTTTTTGATACATTAGATAAAACTTTATTATACACATCTGAAGCCGCATGGCCCGGTTCTCACTTATTTGATGATAGTTGGAGTATTTGTGGACAAAACATATATATAGAAGTATATAAAGAACTATACGCTAAATTTGTTGCTAGACATATTAATAGAACGTTTATACATAGAGGAGAAGAAAACACATATGAGCATATAAACGAATTAGGATTATTAGAATTGGTTAAACGAGAACGTATGTTAGATTTCGGATTGAATAGAAATAAATAATTATAATTATTAGTATGGTAACAGTATCAGAAGGTGCGGCAAAAAAATTAAATTCACTTATTGAAGAAAGTGGATTCAAAACGCCATTCGTTAGAGTAGCAGTTAAAGGTGGTGGATGTAGTGGATTGTCATACGACCTTTCATTTGATACTGAACAACAAGAGGGTGATACTTTAGCAGAAGATAAAGGAGTACAAATACTAATAGATATGAAATCATTACTATATCTTTATGGAACTGAATTAGATTTTTCCGATGGATTGAATGGTAAAGGTTTTCAGTTTATCAATCCTAACGCATCCCGTACGTGTGGGTGTGGTGAATCATTTGCATTATAAAGTCTCTTTATTATTTGGAAACGATACTTATTTAATGTATATTAGAGTTATAAACAATTACATATGATAAAAATAGTAACAGACACATCGGCATTAAAAAAGTCAATTCCTACTACAACATTTACAAAAGAAGAACAAGATTTAGCAACAGCTGCATTATTAACCGCAGTAACCGAACATCAAGGATTGGGTATGAGTGCAAATCAAATCGGATTAAATAAAAGAATTTGTGTAATTAATGTTAGAGAAGAACCATTGGTATTGGTTAATCCTACAATCGTAGAAGAAAGTGAAGAAAAGATAATGTACTTTGAAGGATGTTTATCTTTACCTAAAACAATGAAAAAACCAATTAAGACAGTTCGTTCTTATGGTGTTAAAGTAAAAGCAGATAATTTTCCTGATGTATTAGATTTTTCTACAAAAGAAAGAAAACACGAAGATATAAATGCGTTATTTGGTGATGTAGATTTATTAGAATCAGTTTGTGTTCAACATGAGATTGACCATTTAAACGGATTAACAATTAGAGATAGGCAATATACGGAAACTGTTAGATTAACTACATTTGCTAAGATGGGTAGAAATGAAAGATTTATCCTAAAGAAAGACAATGAAACTCTTTCAGTCAAGAAAAAGAATTTATCAACTTACTTAGAGCAAGGATGGGAGGTAGCATAATATGGAACTAATAATAATTATTTTAACTATTTTCTTAGCCGCAGCTGGATATGCAATTTATAATCTTTTGAATAAATTAGAAAGATATGAAGATGTAATTGCAATGAACACCGATAACTATATTCAAATTTTAAACGCTATGAAAGAAATTGATTCAACCGGAGCATTTGAAAGTGATGATGAAGTCGGCTCAACATTTCAGGACTTAAAGAATCTTATAACCAATAACCAAAAAATACTAAACGGAAACAATAATGGGTAGAAAGAAAAAAGATACTAGATACTTCACCGAACAAACTGAAGCTGCTATTATTGCATATAACAAATCGGATGATAATAGAGAAAGAAATAAATTATACACCGAACACATCCATTATTCATTTTATAAATTATCCGAAAACGTATTAAACACTTGGGGGTTTACTTATTTTGATGATGATAAAGAAGATATCAAACACGAAGTAGTTTCTTTCCTATTAGAAAAAATACATAAATTTGAAGAAGGTAAGGGTAAGGCATTTAGTTATTTCACTATTGCAGCTCGCAACTATCTTATCCTAAATAACAATTCTAATTACAAAAGGTTTAAAGCAACATCACAATTAAGTGCAATGCCAGTTAGTTGGGATTTAGAAAACGATTTTAAACAAACGGCACATAACGAAGAATTTAAAACGTTTAATGATAGAATGTTACAATTTTGGGATTTAAATTTAAATAAAGAATTTACAAAGAAAAGAGATATTCAAATTGCAGATGCTGTTTTAGAATTATTTAGAAGAGCGGAATTTATTGAATCATTTAATAAAAAATCATTATACTTATTGGTTAGAGAAATGACTGGTTATAAAACACACTACATAACTAAAGTTGTTTCTAAAATGAAAGAAACTCAAATGAAATTGTATTATCAATTTTTAGATGAGGGGGATATAACACAAGAGAAAAAAGACCCGTTTTGGAAGAGAGTAATAACCAAATGAGAATATTAGGAATATCAGCATTTTACCACGACTCAGCAGCTGCATTGATTGTAGATGGCAAAGTTGTATCGGCACAAGAAGAAGAACGATTTACAGGTATAAAGCACGACCAAAGATTTCCTATCAATTCAATTAAGTGGATTCTAAAACAAAACAAATTAAAGATTAACCAAATAGATAAAATTGTTTGGTACGAAGACCCTACAAAAAAATACGAAAGATTTAAAGAACAATGGTTTAAGTATTTTCCTAAAACAATCCGTTTAACTAAGAAACTTATATTTTGGAAAAAGAATAATAACATTGAAGATATTATTCGTACATACTTAGCATATAAAGGTTCAATAGAATATGTAGAACATCACATCTCACATTTAGCATATTCATTCTATACATCACCATTTGAAAACGCACATCTATTTTCCGTAGATGGAGTTGGTGAAAACGAAACCGCAATATTAGGATTAGGTTTAAAAGGTAGATACATACAACCATTAGAGAGAACTTACTTTCCACATTCATTAGGATTATTATACGCAAGTGTTACGGCATTCTTAGGATTTAAACCCAATAGTGGTGAATACAAAGTAATGGGATTAGTTGCGTATGGTAATCAAAAAGATTTATATAGGGAACAATTTGAAAAAATTGCTAAACTAAATGGTAATAATTTAGAATTAGATTTAAAATATTTTTCATTCCATTATTCAGAGAAAGGTATGTTCACTTCTAAAATGGCAGAACTATTCAATGTAGCACCTAGAACACCTGAAAGTGAATTAGAGCAAGTGTATATGGATATTGCATTTTCATTGCAGGCACATTACGAAAGATTGTTTTTCCAAATGTTAAATAATTTTTATAAACATTACCCACAAGACAATTTATGTTTGAGTGGTGGGTGTGCATACAACGGATTAGCAAATGGTAAGATAACAATAGAAACTCCTTATAAGAACGTATATGTTCCACCGGCACCATCTGATGCTGGCAGTGCAATTGGTTGTGCGTTATATGTGTATTATAAAGAACCATTATCAAAAAGAGTAGAAAATTCAAATCCATTCTTAGGACCTTCATATGTAGCATCAGATTTTATTTCTGCAATAGCTAAGTTAGTTCCAAATGATAAAGTAAAAAGATTTGATAATTATAATCCATTAATAGAACAAGTAGCGGAATTAATTAATGATGGTGCAATTATAGGTTGGTTTCAAGATGGTAGTGAGTTTGGACAACGAGCATTAGGACATCGTTCTATATTAGCAAATCCAACTATTAAAGATATTAAACCAAAGGTAAATAGAGTAATTAAAAAAAGAGAAGGTTTTAGACCTTTTGCACCAATGGTTACTGCCGAAGATGCAAATAAATACTTTGAAATGTTAGGACAAGAAGTTCCATATATGAATCAAGTGTTTAAAGTTAAAGATAGTTTTATTGCAGGGTTACCATCCATTACTCACGCCGATGGTACGGCTAGAGTTCAAACAGTTCGTTCTAAGTTTAATCCATATATCTTTACACTACTTAAAAAATTTGAAAAGAAAAGTGGATATCCTATCTTACTTAATACCTCATTCAATCTTAGAGGACAAACAATGGTATTAGACCCAAAAACAGCTATTAAAACATTTTACGATTGTGAAATGGATTACTTAGTATTAGGTAACTATTTGATTAGTAAGTAAGTTTTTAAATACACAATATTTATAAAAAAGATTTATGGCAAGCGTAGACATGAATTTTCCTCTATTTAAAGGAAAAACATTTAGTGATTTGTTGGGTGATATATATGAAAACCAACAAAGTAAAAAGAAAAACATTTCGGATTTAATTCAAGAAATGAGAAAATTAGTAACTAAAGCATCCGATGTAATTACAATAGGACCAATCATTACACAATTAATTGAAGCAAGTATTAGTAACGATGACCATCTAATTAAAATTGCAAATATAGCACAAAAGTTAGTATTAGCAAACACTAAGAAAGCAGGTGATGAAGGTTGGTTAAGTGAAGATGATAAAAAGGCATTATTAGAAGAAATGGATGTAGTTGCTAAAGAAATTACACAAAGTACAGATGATAAAATTGAAGATTTAGAATTTGAAATAGAATCATTAAAAGAAAGTATAGGTAAATAAAATGGCACAATTTGGACAAACAAGTACTAATGCATCTAACTCATCGGTTGGACAATCTGCAAAACCAGAGTCATCTCAACTTGGTATTGTTAACTTTGTATTTTTAGAACCGGATGATTTAGTAGAAAAAACATCAGATATTGATAAAGGATTTGAAGAAATAGCAAATACATCCGATTATGAAGAGAAAGATGGTGCATATTATGGTTCTATAAAGTATAGATTACCCGAAAGTAGTGAAACTAAAGAAGAAGATTTACCTGTTGCATTCCCATTAAATAGATACAATTTTACATTGCCTGTGAAAGGTGAGACGATATATATTCAAACTATAAATGGGAAAAATTTCTATACACCAATATCATTTCAAAATACCACAGGATTTAATACTAATATTAATATTTTAAAAACAACCATAAAAGTCGCAAATGAATCAACTAGTGGTGGCGGAACGGCAACTTATAAAGAAACATCACAAACCGGTATACCAAATAGTGATACACCATCTAATACTAAATCAAAAACAAAAAAAGGATTTCAGGGAAAATATTATAAAAGAAATATTAAACTTCATCAATTAAAACCAAATGAAGGCGATACTATCATACAAGGTAAGTCTGGCAATAGTATTAGATTTAGTGGGTATATACATAGTGATAGAACAAATGGTAAACAATATCCCGCTATACTAATTCGTAATGGGGAAAATGCAGATTCACAACAAACTAATAAAGTATTTGGAACAACAATTGAAGATATAAATAAAGATGGCACCTCAATACAAATCACATCAGGTGAATATAGTACTTTATATGATTCAACTACTATAAAAGTTAATAAAGAAGCAATAAGTAAGTACCCAGCATCGGATGATTTAAAAGGTGACCAATTAGTTGTTAATAGTGGTAGATTAATTCTTTCATCAAAAACAGCAGAAACTTTTTTGTTTAGTAAGAAAAATTTTAGTATATTTACCGATGATATTGTAACCATAGATGCAGAAAAAGGATTTAATCTTATTTCTCAAAATGGTAATGTACAATTACAAACAAAGGGCAGTAAAAATATTGTATTAACAATTGAGAATGGAAAAATATATGCAGGAAAGGATGGTGCAACTGAACAAATGTTATTAGGCAATACTTTAGTTGATTTATTAACACAATTAATAGATGCTATAAATGCAATGACAATTGCAACCCCATCGGGTCCTTCCGCTCCCGGACCTATTGATAAATCCCCATTTAATCAAGTTAAAAATAATTTAAAAACTGCATTATCTAAAACTAATTATTTAATATAATGTCTTGGTCTCAATTTAAAGATGAAGTAGGTGATAAAATGAAAGCAGCGAGTTGGAAAACCGCAGATGAATTTGCCATTTTCTTTACTAAAAAATATGATGAGGCAATGAAGCGTGGTAAAGATGCAACCACCGGCAATCCTGTATTAAAAGGAAATACTGAATTAATGCAACAATTACTTATTAATGCAGGTAATGTTGCATTAGTTGCAAAAACACCAGCGTTTTATAATTCATATTTAAAATTATTAGGACTAGCAGTAGTTGGATATTGGACAGGTGCAACTTTACAAAAAACAAATACACCTATATTACCGGCAATTGGTACAATATTAAATTTATCAGTAACAGATAATTTAGTTACTACTCCTGGTAAATTTGGAGATGGGTACACCCCACCAATAAAAGAAGTTGATATTTTTTTAGATGCATTTATTATGTTAGCTAAAATACATTTACAAACTATTCAAGGGGTTTGTTATACAATCTCACAATACATTCCACCAATGCCAATTGGACCTGCCATTATCAATTGGAGTGTATATACGTTAGAACCTGGTAAATCTAATGCTATAAAAGCAGCACCATTATTTGAATTTAATAATGCTGATTTTAAATTAACAAAAGAAGAGGAAGAGGGTGCAAAAGAAGATATTAAACAAGCAGATGCGGTCATAGAAAAATATACACCAATTGCTGAAAAAGAAAAAAATAATAAATCAGAAGTTCCATTAGAAGACCAAGAAGAATATTATGGAGGGCCTGCAACTAGAATTATAGAAACGGCTAGGGAAATGAAATCATTAGCGATTACAAAATTAGCAACCGGAATGAATGTATCAAAAGGAGTAGACCCTGCTGCATTAAATAATATACAACAATCTACTAAAGATGATGATGTGGGTAAAAGAATTGTAGCATATGCAAAAGCGGCTGCATCAATTCCGGTAATGGAAACACCACCCAAGTCTAACTATGGTGGGCATGTTACTACTTATTTAAATGGAGTTGGCTTTAATACGCCGGCATTTTGGTGTGCGGCAGCAGTTAGTTATTGGTTTAAGCAAGCAGGTGCTAAATCGCCAAACTCAGCGGGATGTGCAGCATGGAAACAATGGGCAATAAAAAATGGATTATGGTCATCCACTCCTGTAATTGGTGCTGCTATTATATATGCAGATGGAACTGGACATCCACATCATATTGGCATTGTAACTGACCCCAAACCGAATTCACAAGGTAGGATTACATCAATAGAAGGAAACACTACGGGTGGTGGGTTTAATAGAGATGGTGTAGGGGTATTTTTAAAGAACCCACGATTAGCATCAATTAATGGATTTATTATCCCAAAAAAGAAATAACAAATAATTATATATAGTAAAAACCAATTTTATGGACCAAACACAATTAATCAAAGCATTAGTAAAAGTATTAAGAGAGGATATTAAAAAAACTCTTAAAGAAGAAATACGAAATGCTGTTCACGAAGTGTTAAACGAACAAATTGAAACACCGAAGAAAAAAGTGAACGAAAGTTACGAATTTAAATCAAAAGATGATGGTAGCTATGGTACAATCCAATACGGACAAAGACCTCAGGCTACAAGACAAATGATATCACCGGCTGATTTAGGATATGGCGATAATTTTAAAGAATACTCACAACCCGAAGCACCGGTTGGAGGAATTCAATCTGAATATGGTTCTTATTTACAAGGACAAGAAGAGGGTGGTATTCCATTAGAACATAAGATGGCAATGGCGGCAAGAAAAAATCCAGAAGCAGCAAATGCTGTTATGAAGGCGATGACTAGAGATTATTCACAATTAGTAAAAAAATTCAAATAAGGGATAATTTAAGTGGCAATAGTATTAGAAAAGAAATTTGTAATTGATGAACAAGATAAAAGTGTAGGTATTACATTACCACTAACCAAAGGAAACAATGGTTATTTTAATGTGTCTTATACAACTAAGGAACAAATTAAAACTAATATTAAATCTTTAATACTAACTAACAAAGGTGAAAGATTAATGGAACCTGATTTTGGAGCGGATTTAAGGAAAGTTTTATTTGAACCAATTACATCTGATTTAGATACTATATTAGAAACAAGAATTACTGAAGCAATTAATAGATGGATGCCATATGTTAATGTTGAAAGTATTGTATATGATATTTCTAATTCATTAAAAGATACCAACAGAATCGATTTAGAATTAAAATATAGTTTGAAATATTCAAATTCAACAACATTAGAACAATTAAATATGGTAATATAATATGGCTCTTAATCCAATAGATAAAAGCTGGTCAACAAATAAAAAGGATATAAAATATACTAATAGAGATTTTACTTCCCTAAGACAAGCATTAATAGAATTTAGTAAAACATACTTTAGCAGTACATATAATGATTTTAGTGAAGCATCACCGGGTATGATGTTCATTGAACAGGCTTCATATGTAGGCGATGTACTTTCTTATTATACCGATGCGCAATTAAAAGAATCATTTATTAACTTAGCGGGTAATAAAAATAATATTTACCAATTAGCACAAAACTTAGGATATAAACCAAAAATATCATCTCCGGCTACAACTACGTTAACGTTATACCAAACATTACCAGCATTGAATGGTGAACCCGATGAAAGATATTATCTAAAGATAAATGAGGGAATGATAGTTAATTCAAAATTATTTCCAAATATACAATTTATAACAACCGATATGGTTGATTTTGCTGACCCACATAATAGAGAAATTACAATATTTCAAACTGAAAATACAACTGGAAATGTATTATTATATTTGGTAACTAAAACAATAACGGCTATAAGTGCAACTAGATATACACAAACATTTGATTTAGGAGAATTTAAACCAAATCCAAGTGTTAAAATTAAAAGCACAAATTTTATTAAAATAGAAAAAGTAATTGATGATAATACAAATACCTATTATGAAGTTCCATATTTGGCACAAGAATTAGTATATATAAAATCACCAAATTCAGAATATGCAGAACCAAAACTTTCGCATACAGCAGAAGCACCTAAATATATTTTAAAATTACAAAAAACAGATAGAAGGTTTACAACTAGATTAATAGATGAACAAAATATTGAATTACGATTTGGTAGCGGAAATGCATCAACTCCTGATGTATTATTAATTCCAAATACAAAAAATGTAGGATTAGGATTAAACAATTCAATTAATAGAATGGGTGAATCATTTGACCCTTCTAATTTTTTAAAAACAAACACATATGGTATAGCTCCGGCAAATACAACTTTAACTGTTACTTATTTAGCGGGAGGAGGTTTAACCGCAAATGTACCTAGTGGAGATTTAACACAAATAAATTATGTATCATTTAATGAAGATATATTATCAATATCTGATATCAATTTACCTACTTATCAACAAAGTAGAAGTTCATTGGGTGTTGAAAATTTACAACCAGCAAGTGGTGGTAGAGGCAATGAAACATTAGAAGAAATTAGAGAAAATGCAATTGCTAACTTTGGTGCACAAAATAGAGCAGTAACTAAAAAAGATTATGAAGTTAGAACATTAGCGATGGACCCAATTTTTGGTAGTATTGCAAAGGCATATGTTGAACAAGATGGAAATATAGATACGGGTGCAGCACAACAATTATTAAGAAATCCATCAGTTAAAAAAGATTTTATTGGATTGGTTAAAAATTTACAAAAATCATCGGATACTGAAATTATAGATGCGTTAGATATATTTTTAAAAACAAAACAAACATTTGCAGTAGAGAGTAATCCATTCGCAATTAATTTGTATTTATTAGGATATGATACAAATGGTAATTTATCTGATTTAAATCCTACAATTAAACAAAATTTAAAAACATATTTAGAAGAGTTTAGATTAATGACAGATGCTATTAATATTATAGACGGATATGTAGTTAATATTGGAGTTAACTTTGATATAACTGTGTTTTCAAATTATAATAAAAGAGAAGTAGTATTAAAATGTACACAAGCAATTGCTAATTATTTTGATATTACAAAATGGAAAATGGCACAACCAATTAACATAAGCGAATTAGAATTAGAAATTGCAAATGTATCCGGTGTTTCATCCGTTCCTAAAGTTGAAGTTGTAAATTTAGTAGATGCAACTGGAACTACATATTCGCAATATTCTTATAATATAGTAGAAGCAACTAAAAACAAAATTGTTTATCCATCATTAGACCCTTCTATTTTTGAATTAAAGTATCCGGGTAAAGATATTAAAGGGAGAGCATTATAATGATATTATTTTATACGGCATCAAAAGATGCAACTATATATTTACAACAACCTTACCAAAATACTGGTATAGATGAGATGTTAGAAATTTCTAAAGTATATTATGGTGGTACGCCTGATATGAGTAGAGTATTAATTCAGTTTGATACTACGGAAATATCTAAGAGTATAGCAAATCGTACAATACCAAGTGGTTCATTTACTGCATCATTACAATTAAAGATAACTAAAGCAGATGAAATTGCTGCAAGTTTTGCAATTGAAGCATATCCAATTTCACAAAGTTGGGAAAATGGTACTGGTACTCGTTTTGATAATATTACAACAAATGGTGCAACTTGGTATTATAAAAATGGAGATGATACTTCTACTATTTGGAACAATACATATGTAGCGGGTCAAGGAGCGAGTTTTAACCCCTTTACAACCGGTTCTCAGAGTGGGCTTGGTGGTACATGGTTTACATCATCGGTATCCTCACAATCGTTCCAATACACCATAGAAGATATTAATTTAGATATTACTTCATTTGTTAAAAAATGGAATAGTGGTAGTATAGTAAATAATGGTATCATACTTAAGTTTCCAACAGATAAAGAAAATAATTCCGTTGATTATGGTAGTATTAAAATGTTTTCAAAAGAAACTAATACAATATATCAACCTAAATTAGTAATATCATATAATGAAACTATAACAAGTGGTTCATTGGTAGATATATCTAATTTTGCAGCTAGTAGTAGCTATGATGTTTTATATCGTTGTTATTCTCCAAATTTAAAAACATCATATACACAAGGACAAAAAGTATCTATAAATGTGGATGCTAGAGAGTTATACCCTATTAAACAATTCAATAGTACATTTGCATATCAGGTTAAATACTATTTGCCAAATGAAGCTTATTACGCAGTAATTGATACTTTAACAAAAGAATTTATTATAAATTACTCACCTAATACAAAAGTATTAAGGGGATTGCGTAACAATGTAATTAATTTAAACTTTTCAAATTGGGCAGTTGGTAGAAACTATACGTTATTAGTAAAATCAATTGATACTAATAATGAAGAAATTTTTGAAATTGGTTCATTTGATATTTACAAATAATGGCATTAACTAAAAAATATATAGATACAACTAATAGTACGGAAGAAACGATTACTACTAAATTATATTTAGACCAATACAATAATAATGAATTGTCTAAATCAGTTAATTTACAAGTAACTGAGCTTATAAAACCTCTACCGGAAATAAGATTAGATTTAATTCCTAAGCCAATATATGATACGGAATTATCTCATAGTGCAGATTTACAAATTCAAGTAAACATATTAACCGCAGATGTTGATTCTTTAAAAGCAAGAGTACAAGCATTGATGGCAGATAGTTCATCTTTATATTTGGATAATGATAATTTAAGAGTACAAAATGCGGGATTGAATAATAAATTAAGTTCTATACAAAAAACAACATTGGATTTAAAATCTAATTTAACAACATCATTAACTAAAGCAATCAATGAAGCAACTGAAAGAACTTCATTAGAAGCGGAGAATACAGGTTTAGTTGCACAAAAAACTGCATTAATTAAACAAATAGATACTTTAAATAATTTATTAGCACAAGCAAATGCAACATTGCAAATAGCACAACAACAATTAAGTGCAAAAGCACAGGCAGTTGCGGGTGGAGGTGTTTCTACGGGTGAATTAGCAACTATTGTATTTGAAAAAGGTGACCCAACAAAATTACAAGGTAATTTACCAAAAATGATGGCATCTGATTACGGTAATGGATATGATTCTACGGTTAAAGTAGCAAAAACATTTGGAGCATCGGGTGGAGATTGGCCTAAAACATATCAATCATATTTTGAAGTAGTTGCGGGACCTAAGGATATAACTGTTGATGTTAAATTTTCTGAAGCAGTTAATCAATCTATATGGGATTTTGGTACATTGCCTATTTCATTAAAAGCAAATCAAACTAAAAGATTTGATATGACAAAACCATCGGCGTATTTAAATGCATTGCCTGGTCAACATGGAGGTGGTTTGTTTTCTCACTCAAAAAACACAGTATATGATTTTTCATTTAGTATAATTGTAAAAGATATAGATGCTAATGGAAAAACTGAAAATAAAAATTTTACATATAGATTACACAATCACAACTAATTATGGCAATAAAAGATTTTAAAAATATTGAAAACATTAATCTTAATTTAGATTCAACTGCACAATTAGTTAGTTCTAAAGATTTGAATGTGTTTAAAACAATAGCTAAAAATGTAACTGATTTTGGAATGTCTAAAAATGATGTTATTGAATTTAGATTATATGATTTGGCTAATAACTTATTACAACAAACAAATGGTGTAACGGTTAGATATATTCATAAAGATAATTTAACAAAATATCTTAAGAGTGATATAGACCCACTAACACAAGAAAAAGTATTTGATATTGATGTTGAAAAATTGGTGAATGATGCAGGGTATGGTAATGGTGAATTTAATGTAGTATTTAATTTTGTTAAAAACTATATTGGATTAGATGATAAAAAACAAAGAGTTTGGATACATGAAATTTCACCAAGTAGAACGGAGATTCGTATTCAACCATTAATAACTACCGATATTGTTCAGAATGATAAAATAACATCTCGTTATAATTCTTTCATAGATAACGCATTAGAATTAAGAGAAAATTTAAATACAATACAAAAACAAATAGATTCAATACAATTACAAATTAGTGATTTAATTGATAACTATTTAATACAACAACACGGACCAAATTGGTTATCCGTTGTTAAAAAAGATTTTAAATTTGGAAACGATTCGCAATATAAAGCATTTAAAGAAAAAATATTTACAGATTTCAAACAAAGTTTATATAACCAATTTAATGGTAAAGAATATAAATTAGGAAATGCTAATTATGGACAATTATCATCTCAACCATTAGATTTAGATGAATTTTATAATACAAAACAAGTTCAAACATTATTAATAAATAGATTAAGTGATTCTATTGATTTTAATATGAAAAATGTTACATTCATAGATTATCCACAATCAATTAAAGATGCATTGAAAAATAAAGTAGATAATCAAATATTACAATCATTAATAACAACTACTGCAACTGCAACTTCTAATTTAACTCAAAATAGTAAATTAACTGGATTGGATAAAACTATTATAATTACTCCAAATAAACCAATTGAAGAAGAACCGGTTGTTATTAAAATTAAACCAGCAGTAGAGCCACCATTGGTTGAAGAACGATTGCCTAAACCTGAAATTATAGTTGAGCCGGTACCAGTTTTAATTGATTATGCACCGAGAGGAGGTGGTGGTGGATTTGGTGGTGAAATAATTGATAATAGTAGATTAGAGGGTGGACGTGGTAGAGAGCAACTTTTTAATAATGATGGGTTAAATCAACAAAGAGAAAATCTAAGATAGGATATTTATAAACGATGCAAGCATACGATACAACTTCAATTGATTTTAATCCATTAGGTGATTTATATAATGGTGACGGATATAATAATGGCAGGGGTGAAAATGGTTTTACTCTTGGTGGTGGCGGTGGTACGGGTGGTGGTTTTGGTGGTGATGTAGGGATGCCAACTCCTGTTCCAACTCCTCCTGGAAATGATATAAAACTTACACTTATTAATATAAGTGATTATCAAAATGAAATGACATTTGATATACAAAATAATGTGTATCAAGAAGCCGCTTCAGTTAATATTGATTCAAATAAGATTAATGATAATTTAACAATTAAACCAATTGTAAATGATGGGTTTAAAACAAAAAATTACTTTCAATTACAAAAAGCAGTAGTTAATAAAGAAATAGATGTAATTGATGTCGTACAACAAATTACACCTGTTATAAACATAAACCCGTTTAGTTCTTTGTTTGGTGGAATGGGTGGTAACTCTGGTACAAGTGGACTCAGTTTTTTTGGTACTGGATTATTTAATAGAAAAATAACTGAAACTACTAAAACAGTTACCGTAACAAAAAAGCAAACAAAAAAAGTTTCAGGTGTTAGATTAGTAGAATTTACTAATGATGAAGTAATTAAAAGTGTAAAGGATTATGAATTTCCATTAACACAAACTTTAAGTTTTGATATTGAACGTGTAAAAAAACCAAGGGCGGTAACAAACACAATTACACAGGCTATTCAATTTTCATCAAATTACAAAAATGATATATTAAATAATGAAGTAAATATTAAGGTTACTTCAAATGATATACCAAATGGTGTTGTTAATACCAAAATACAAAATGAAGTAAAATTTACAAATTCAAATGGTACAATTGGTCCTGTTAAAATAGAACTTAGTGGATTTGATAAATTTTTATTCAAAAGTATTAAGTGGCAATACACAGATAAATTCAACGAAAATTCTGATTTAAATTTAGGTGATTTTAATACTATAAACGATACCATATTTAATATTGATGCGGCTACGTTTAATAAAAATATTATAGTATTAATAGAAGTAGAGCCAGATAGAGCAGATTATCCTATTTTAAATTTAGTTACCAATACAATAGAACAATCAATTTTAGAATCAGTATATGCTTCATCAACTAATTCTAAATTAATTGATGTTAATTTTGATTTAAAAAATACGGATTTTGTAAAGATAACTACACCTTATAGACAATATAATGTAGATGTAAATGCAACTACTTTAGCTCGTACTAAAATACAATTTGATTTAAAGAAAGATTTTTTAAATAATGAAGGTTCTTTTAAAATAGCATTAGTACCATCTTCTAATTTATATGGTGATGGTGACCCACAATATGTTCTTATTAAATTATCTAAAACATTTGATACACCGATAATTGATAAAATTGATTATCCAACAAATGTTTATATTCCAGCTTATACATTTGGTGATGTTAATTTTAAAGTATCATTTGAATCTAAATTAGCAACAACAGTTTTAGTTTATCATTCTAAAGAAGATAACAATACTGCATTGGGTAAGTTTACAGGTAAAGATTTTATTAGTTTAAACTATAAAGATTTAAAAGATAGAAAAATAATTAATTCGCCATTAGATTTATTAATTGTTCCTTACAACGGAAATGTTAAAGGTGAAATTGAAAGAATAACAATTAATTTTGAAGATGCTGGAATTTATGTATCTACTCCTGATTTAAAGGCTAATTTATTTAATGCAATTGCTGCTAATTTAAATTTATCATTAGGAAACGAACAAAAATATTTATCTCACTTAGCATCATTTGATATTGATGATAAAGAAATATTAATTTCTAATTGGGATATAGATTATACAACTTTTACTAAATTTAAAAAAGATAGTGTTGGTAATAGTATTCCAGATGGTGATATAAGTAAAAGTATTGTATTAAAGTTATATGAAGCATTACCTGCTAATATAAATAAGAATGATACATTATGGGTATCTCGTTTAATGTCTTTACCTATTATTCAAAGAGTAGTAGTAAGTAGTAAACCAGAAACAAACGCATTACCATTAAGAGCACCAAACTTTAATATAGAAGTTGATTATGTAAAGGGGCAATCTACAATATACGAATCATACGATGATTTAATATTAAGTGGTAGTGAATCTTCTCAACAAATTGTAGATAAATTACTTTCACAAAATTTTGTAGAAACAAATAGAATTAATATAGATTATTCTAATTTTTCTAATTTTATAAAATATAGTAGTGCAGTTGAAAGATTAGCAAACTTTAAATACAAAAAAGAATTAGCAGAATATTATCAAGATAGAATTGATTATATATCAGCCATAATTAATGATAATACAAATGTAGTAACTTTAGATACAAAAACAAAACTATTAGTTGATACTAAAAAATATTCTGAAAAATTATCTACATTAATAAGTGGGTTTGATGGTTTTGAAAATAGTTTAGTAAGTGGTTCGTTAATATTCACCGCAGATAGTGCTTCGTATGAATCATTTCCAGGTGGAAGATTTACCAATGTAACCAGTAGTTTGAATGCATATGATGAAGGATTTGGATTTTATAATTCCGGTTCAACTTATATCACCACACCAAATACAACCACAACTAATTGGTATTTAGGAACAATAGATTCAGCATCGGTTTATGATAATATGAATCTTAACGCACTAAAAAATAATATTCCACAATTTATAAGTGAAGATGAAAACAATTCAGATTACTTATTGTTCTTAGATATGGTGGGTAACCACTTTGATATTATTTGGAGTTATATAAAGGGTATGACAGACCAAAGGTTGATTGCTGAAAATAATTCATATGGTATTAATGATGAATTACTTTATAACTATTTAGAATCATTTAGTTGGGATGCTAAAAACTTAAATTCAAATAAAAACCTATGGGGATATTTGTTTGGGTATAATGGCGATGGTGTAGGTATTGTAGATGGTAAAAGTGTATTAAATGATGCAGATGGATATACAATTACACCTGAACAATATACAAAAACAATTTGGAGAAGAATTGCAAATAATTTACCTTATTTATTAAAACATAAAGGGTCTAAGCGTGGTATAAAAGCATTGATGAGTTCATATGGTATTCCACAATCAATGTTAACTATAATGGAATTTGGTGGACCTGTTGCAGATGACGCGGCACCTTCTACTTTTACATATGAAACATTGAGTTCTACCTTAGTATTTAATACCGGTTCATATTTAACGTCTAGTTGGAGTGGAGCACCGCAAGCAATTGAATTTAGAGTTAAACCAACATATTCATCATCGGTAGATTTAGTAAGTGGTAGTGGATTTAAATTATTTATAAGTGGTGGAGCAAACACAACTAATCAAATTGGTAGTTTACAATTAAAAGTAAATGGAACAACAATTCTATCATCATCTGCATATTCATTCTTTGATGGTAATTTTCATTCTATATTAGTAAATAATCAAAATGGTGCATATACGGCTTATTATGGAAATGCAGAAAAAGATAGAATAGTAAAACAAGGTAGTGTAACAGGTAGTGGTACATTGGCATGGAATAGTGGTTCTCAAATTGTATTTGGTAATTTTAATGGAGAAATGGATGAAGTTAGAATATGGAAAACTGCATTAAGTTCTTCTATATTTGATATACATGTATTAGGTAGTGAAGTTATTGTAGGAAATAATATATCCGCATCTACAACTGATTTATTATTAAGATTAGATTTTGAATATCCACATTCTTTATATCCATCTGGTTCGGAAATTTCTAAAATTAAAAACGTAGCACCTATTGCAACTTATATGAATGATGTAAGTGCAAGTGGATTTAGTTCAGCATCACAATACAATAGTAGTTCTTCACAACATTGGAATTACAAGTACATTGATAAAGATGTGACAATTACTTTACCAAATACAGGTGCTAATAGATTATCAAATGATAAAATTAGATTTGAATCACAAGAATTAATTAGTGATTTATCTCCGGCAAAAAGAGCAACTAAAAAAGCATTTGAAACTGCTAAAATGGATTCAAATCGAGTAGGTATATTTTTCTCACCTAATAAAGATTTAGATTTAGATATTGCAAAATCATTAGGTGGTGGAAGTTTGGATGATTATATTGGTGACCCTTCAGATGATTATAAAAACACATATAAAGAATTAGATACACTTAGAGAATATTATTTTGAAAGAGTATCTAATAGAAACATTTATGATTTTATTAAATTAATTAAATTTTTTGATAAATCATTCTTTGTTAATCTTAAAGGAATGCTGCCGGCAAGAGCAAAGGTAACACAGGGATTATTAATAGCACCACACTTTTTAGAAAGAAGTAAGGTTAAACGAAACAAACCAACCGCAATTAATGAGCAACACGAAGGAACAATAACTGATACACAAATTACAGAATTAAGTAGTACATTTAATGTGTTAAATACGGATTTAAGTTTGTCGGGTTCGTTAGAAAATATTAGTGGAATAAATGAAGGATATGATGTATTTTTAACTGCTTCAAATGTTTATAATTTTAATGGTGAATATAATACTTATACCGCTTCAATTGGTAATATTATAATAGATATAGCAAGTGGAGAATATACTACCTATACCTCTTCAATTGATTATAGAAGAAATCAACCAACCATAACAACGGAATATGATTTATTTTCAGCAGGACAAATTGTGGGAATGGATGATAACTATATTAATTATGGGTTTAATACATATTTTAATAATGGGTATGGAAAATATTATTACGAAGAAAATGGTGTATTTAAATCAAAAGGTATTAGAGCATTTTTAGTAACAAAACAAAAAACTACACTTACACAATTAAATCAAAATGGTGTAAGCGGTAGTGAAACAAATGTAGTAACATCTTCATATTCACAAGAACTAATAGTACAAGATTTTAGTGCAAGTGTTGGATTAACAATTGGTGGAAATATTATAGCCATTGAAACTGCTAGTGGATATTTACCATCTCATTATATTTATAAGGGAGAGAAACATACTGGTACTCAAAATTTATTTTATAGAGGAAGTAAAAATACATCTTATATATTAAATGGAGTAACTAGTTCTTTTACTACAATAGATGGTAAATCACCGGTTGAAACATTTGTAACTAATCCAACTACATTAAGAGTAACGGCACAAGGTAGAAGTAATAACGAACCAATATTAGAAGTAGATTAAAAATAATGTAACAAAAAAATATTTTATATATTTATAAAAGAATAATAAACAAACTATGGCATACTTAGATAACACAACAATTACAGTCGATGCTATCCTTACCAAAAAAGGTAGAGAGAAATTAGCAGCTGGACAACCTTTAGCAATTAGTCAATTTGCATTAGGTGATGATGAAATTGATTACCTATTATATGATGCAGCACATCCAAAAGGTTCTGCATATTATGATAATGCAATTTTAAAAACACCGGTATTAGAAGCATCTCCTGATGAAACGCAAGCGTTAAAATATAAATTAGTAACATTACCAAAAAATACAACAAGAATACCTCAAGTATCTTTAAACGTTACTGGTATTGCAGCAAAAACAACAGGAGGTCAATATCCAATTAATCCTTCAACATCTCCAGCAGGAAATATGAATGGTGGTTATACGGCGGTTTTGGGTAATAAAAATGCAGGTAGTATTGTAGGAGCAGGTTTAACAAATGTAACTACAACAACAAATACTTTCAGTAATAGTGTAACTGCAACTGCAGAAGTTGTAAAGGGTTTAACATTTACATTTATTCCTAATAGTTCATTGACTTCAACATTAACAACAACATTGACTATATTTGGTAATGAAACGGGTGGTAGTGTAACTATACCTGTAACAGTTACTTACACAATAGTATAAAAATATAATAAAAGAATATGGCAACTTTAGGTACAAATACCGGAACACAATTAACCAATGATTTAGCAACATATCTTAACCAACAAAAGCAAGCAGCTAATGGGGTTATTGATACAAATCAATTGGCTACTATTATTAATACTTACCTTACAACCGGTGAGCAATTAGTAGCAGAAACTGGAGTAACAACAAACTCAGTATATAAAAAATTCAATACAACTGATATTGTAACTGCTAAAAATGAAATCGTAACAACTGGATTGTGGAGTAATGGTAGTGGAAGTTTAACAACTTTCTATACTGGTTCGTCCACATCTATTGCAGGTATGAGTGGTTCATCAACATCAAATTATTATTATAATGTATATGCATCTGCTAATACAGATTCTTCGGCTGTTGAATTTTCAGTAGCATACGGACATAAATATGGTAGTGGTTCTGCAACATACACAAATAATCCAAATACTACATTTGCAACTAAAGCAACTTATTTTCAATATAGAGCCTTATTAACAGATACAGCAGAAACTAGTTTTAATTTTTATTCATCAAGTAACCCAGATGGATATGCAGCAAATGAGATTTATGTAATTAACGTAGCTCGTTCCAATTATAGAGAAAGAATGGATGCGGGAAACTGGGAATTAACGTTGAGTGGTTCTAATGGTAAAAAAACGTTTATTGATGATAGTGGTGAAAAATACAATACTACAAATGCTGGTACAAATGAATACAATATTGTTGAAGGTTCATTAAATTTAGGACAAAATATAGCAGCTGTTACATCTAGTACAGTAGCAGCAAATTTTCAAGGATATGGTAAATTTTATCCTGATTATGGTATTTTAGTATTTAATCCTGGAGCATTAAGTTCTAAGGTTGGTAGTGAATTAGCAACATCTGGTTCTTCATTTGATGAGTACGAACAAAAAAGATTATTTAAATCAATTGTTGGTGGTGCAAATTTTGAAGCAAGAAGAATTGAAAATGTATCAACTGCACATTATTTTGTAAGAGTTAACAATAGAGAATTTAATTTTTCTAATAACCCTACATTTGTAGATGCAACTGGTTCAATGGCTAATCCTACTTTTAAAGCAGAACCATATGTATATCCTACTACGGTTGGTTTATACAATGATGCAAATGAATTAATTGCAGTAGCTAAAACATCTCAACCAATTGCTAAATCGTTTAGTAAAGAATTATTATTAAAAGTTAAGTTAGATTTCTAATAAAAAGATTTGTTTGGGAGTATCGTAGGACAAAAACCAAACACGTAACTAAAGAACCCAACCTTAAAAAAGTTGGGTTTTTGTTTATATGAATATTTATATAAGATATGTTAAAACAAATACCTAAATCAGATATTAATTTAAGGCCATTTAAAGCTTATAAAAATTGGGAAGTGTCTAGTTCAATGGACTGGGTATCAACTTTAATTGCTGAGGACCATACGGCAAGTGCTGATTTGTTAACATCTAATCAATTAAGTGAAAAAGGATTATATCATCAACTATATACAATGTATTATAGAGACCCTAATAATCCATTTACATCATATGGTGATATAAAACCAACTACAACTACAATAGATAATGCTAAACAAAGATTATTAGTAGATAGAGCAAGAGTTATAGCAATACCACAAATAAAATATGGTGAACAAATAAAACCATTTTCAATAAACATTTATGATAATACATTAAATGAAAATATTTTTGATGATGGCTATGGCAATTTAATATCAAATTATAGTTCATATAATTTTAAATTAATCAATATTGAAACTGGTAAATTTGTATTTTACGATGCAAATAATAATGAAATTGAAAGCACAATAGTATCATTAAATACTGAAACTAATACATTA
>Ga0114975_10000445_pt1 | contig 31136 bp, 25 predicted proteins | sample S_130626_EF_Meta_FD_87031 | JGI IMG/M metagenome (GOLD analysis project Ga0114975, IMG submission 87031) | Freshwater microbial communities from Lake Simoncouche, Canada to study carbon cycling - S_130626_EF_MetaG | ecosystem: Environmental > Aquatic > Freshwater > Lake | place: Lake...
ACCAATTAAAGAAGGGCACTGAGGTCATGCATTGCGGTGTCACTGTGATGCTCGCTTCGTCGAGTGCCACAAGCACACTCCTCAGCTGTGCTTCTCGATTCCTAGCACTGCAAGGCCCTCAGCGAATTTCAGAGCTGGTTTGCGACCAATTAAAGAAGGGCACTGAGGTCATGCATTGCGGTGTCACTGTGATGCTCGCTTCGTCGAGTGCCACAAGCACACTCCTCAGCTGTGCTTCTCGATTCCTAGCACTGCAAGGCCCTCCGCGAATTTCAGAGCTGGTTTGCAACCAATTAAAGAAGGGCACTGAGGTCATGCATTGCGGTGTCACTGCGATGCTCGCGTACCTTGCCCCATCAGCATAGGAGGCTCTTTCATTACAATCAGTATGAAATATCCGGGCTAGGTTGTTTTAAGATTAAATCCTTACTTGCTTGAGATTCTGTTTCCAGCTTCGATATACGTTTTTAGTTGGATCGACTATAAAAGCTTAGAATACCTCCTCCCACGAGCGTGCTACCGTAAAGTATACCAAACCAGCATAGTAGATTCCAGAGCCAGTGCTGTTGTGGCTTAGTGATCGTTGTAATGCAGTTTCGTAGGAGATAGGGTATCCCAACAAGAAAAAGTCCTATAATAATCCAGATGTAAGAAAGTAAGGAGAGGAGGAATGAGCTCCACCCCGATTGTAGAAAGGTTATTTCCAAAATTGGATGTGCTGCTAGTAAACCAAGGAAGCCCAAGGAGCGTACAGTTAGGAAATCTGGGACAAGCCACCCAAAAAGAATTGTACATGTAACAATCCCAAGAAGAATGAAAAAGCGAAAGGGAGTGAATTCCCCAAGATCAATTGTCGAAGCAAGAATAAACGCCCATATCCCGGCAGTAGAAAGAAGAAGTATTCCCAATTGAGGGGAACGTGGAAAATACTGAAGAAATCTTTTAGAGAGAGAGGGGGCTTGTAATGCAACAAGATGAATTAAAAAAAGAAGTAGTCCCAGTGAAGTTGAAACTAAAGAGAGTTCAGAAAACATAAATTGATCAACGTTTGTTTATTAATGAATAGAGGTGTTGAGAAAGGCAGGGTTTTCTTGTAACAGGTGGTTGAGTGCTTCTGTGGCTGCAGCAACCTCCGCCTTTTTTTTGCTATTGCCCTGGCCGATGCCAAGGGTTTTTCCATTCCAAAAAACGCGGCAGCGAAACTGCTTTAAATGAGCTGCACCGCTCTCCTCTAGTAATTCATATTCTGGAATTTCAGAGCTCAGTGATTGAAGGAATTCTTGAAGGCGACCTTTAGGGTTAATCTCTTCAGGTTCTGTTACAACATGGTTCAAATGTTCTTTGGCATGCTTGAGAATAAAAATCCGTGAAGCATCTAAGCCACCATCGAGGTAGATAGCACCAATTAATGCTTCAAAGGAATTTCCTAAAATAGAAGAACGTTCACGTCCACCACTTGCTTCTTCACCGCGGCCCATAATTAAATATTTACCAAGCTGAAGATCTGTTGCATAGGCTTTAAGAGCGGTTCGTGAGACGAGACGTGTTCGGATCTTTGTAAGTCTTCCTTCTTTAAAATCAGGAAAGAGTTCAAAAAGATGTGCCGTAATAATAAGTTGCAAGACAGCGTCACCTAAAAATTCAAGACGCTCATTATCAAAAGGGTTTTTACGTTGATCAAGAGCAATGCTGGAATGAGTTAATGCTTCTCTTAACAAAAGAGGGTTTTTAAATTGATAATCAATTTCTATTTCAAGTGCCGACTTAAGAGAAATAAAATCTAATTTCGAGGATTCATGGGCCATTTCCTCAATATAACAAATTTTTTCTAATACTTCACATGAATTCTGTGGTGGTTTAAATAAGATTATCATTCTCATATTGAGTATAACCCTCTAGTCTCGTCGACTATGCCGTTTCAAACCCTAGGACTTCACTCTTCTATTCTTAAAGCTATTGCCGAAACTGGTTATACCGAGCCTACGCCGATTCAATCTGCTGCTATCCCCGTTATTCTCGAAGGAAAAGATCTCATTGGTATCGCTCAAACAGGAACTGGAAAAACTGCTGCCTTTGTTCTCCCTCTTTTAACAAGGATGATGCAGGAAAAAAAAGATCATCAAGCTACTCGCATCCGGTTTCTTGTGGTTGCTCCTACACGTGAACTTGTGGTTCAAATCGAGGAGAATGCCCGTGCCTATGCAAAATATCTTCCATTGAAAATTGCCACTATTTATGGGGGAGTGAGTGAACGGCCTCAAATAAAAGCATTGAATGAAGGGGTGGATCTAGTGATTGCGACTCCAGGGCGACTCCTTGATTTACTAAGGGGTCGTGAAAAATCATTTTCGTGTGTTGAACATCTTGTCCTTGATGAAGCAGATCGAATGCTCGATATGGGTTTTATTCCAGCGATTCGCCAAATTGTTAAATTACTTCCTCGCGAGCGCCAGACGCTCTTTTTTTCAGCAACCCTCTCTCGAGAAATTGAAAAATTAACTCATGAATTCCTTCGTGATCCGAAGATTGTTGAAATTGGTCGCCGTTCTAATCCAGCAGAAACAGTAACCCAATGTGTTTATGAAGTGCCGCATCACCTCAAGCCAGTCTTGCTGATGCATCTTCTTGAGCATGATCACTACACTATGGTTCTTGTTTTCACTCGTACCAAGCATGGTGCCGATCGTATTGCACGACGTCTCGAGCAAAATAATATTAAAACAGCAACACTTCACTCCAATCGCTCTCAGAACCAACGTTTGCGAGCATTGCAAGATTTTAAGGATGGAAAAGTGCGTGTCTTAGTTGCTACTGATATTGCTGCTCGTGGTATTGATGTTGATGGAATTTCACATGTGATTAACTATGATTTTCCTCCCCATCACGAAGATTATGTGCATCGTATTGGGCGCACAGGTCGTGCTAAAGCCATTGGGGAGGCTATTAGTTTTGTGATGCAGGAAGATCATGGAGCGTTACGTTCGCTTGAACGTTTCATTGGTCGCGGATTAGTACGAAAAAAAGCGGAGGGACTTAACATGGAGGTTCAGGCACCTCCTCTTCAGGAAGCCTCTCGTGGAAGAAGTCGCTCTCCTTCTGGCTCCAGAGATAGTTTTCAAAAGAAACCTTCGGCTGGTGATAATGCTCCAACAAAAAAAACAGGATATCGTTTTTTTGGTGAGGGGCGACGCCGATCTTGACCCTAGAGTCATTCTATTTTAAGAATTTTTCTTTTTCATTCTTGGGATGAATCTGTGTAGAATTACCTACTCAACTTTTTGGATCGCTAGCTCAATGGTAGAGCAGTTGACTCTTAATCAATTGGTTCCCAGTTCGAGTCTGGGGCGATCCACCAAGAGGAGTCTCTAACAACCCTTCAGCATGAAATATTCGGGCTAACTTAAAAAATAACCATGAAAAAAATAACCTTACTCCTCACGCTACTGGTGCTTCTTCTTTGCTCAGAGCAGTCCATGGCGTGGAGCTCACAGAAGCTTGAAAAAAAATCAGAAGAAGCATTGACCCGGCTTTATAAAAATAATCCTAAAGCAGCTGAATTGGGAAATAAGGCAATAGCTGTTCTTGTTTTTCCAGAAATTATTAAAGGTGCATTGATTTTTGGAGCAGGACGTGGAGATGGAGTTCTCTTTCGTGAAGGAAAAGTTGCCGGTTATTATAATACCTCCTCTGCTTCCTATGGTCTGCAAGCAGGAATTCAACGTTTTGGATATGCACTCTTTTTTATGAACCAGGAAGCACTGAGCTATCTTCAAAAAAGTGATGGCTTTGAACTTGGGGGAGCTCCAAGCTTAGTCGTTTTAGATGCAGGAGCTTCAGGATCATTTTCCACAACAACACTCCAACATGGAATGTATGCTCTCTTTTTTAGTCAGCGTGGGCTGATGGCATCCTTAAGTATACAAGGGACCAAAATTACTGAATTTGTTCCTACGAAATAAATCTGGGTCCTCTTTATTGAAATCAAGCCTTATTCTTCTCTTTGATTTCGATTCGCGTTCTTAGGAACCATTTTCTAAAAAAAGAGGCCATCCTAAGCAAAAATGGAAACCTCTGGGATTGAGGTAAAGCAAGGTGCTCTTCGAAGAGCTTTTGAATTTCCTTCCTTCCAAAGAGCATAGCAAAGCGAAGTGGGGTCATTTCTATGCCCATGGTGGTTCCTGTGTTTCCTTGAGGGGTGAGGGGATTTGCACCTGAATCGAGTAATAGTTTTGCTACCTCCACAAAGCCTTTAAAAGCCACCCCAGCAAGTGGTGTTTGACCTCGATCATTAGGCCGGTCAACCTCTGCACCATAGTCCAAGAGGAGCTGAACTGTTGTGGGATGATCGTGATAAGCCGCAAGCATGAGCAGCGTATTTCCTTTACTGTTGGCTAAATTAACTGGCAATCCATGCTCTAGCATCTTCTTAAGGGATTCTGATTCACCCTCACGTGCATCATCAAGAGCTTGTTCTTGAAGCTCTAGATATCTCTTTTCATCATCGTCTTTTAAAAGCATTAGAAATTATTTTGGTCATTCTCTTTGTCTTGGGGAAGTTCTGAAATTATCTTTAGTGTTTCTTTATGACTTGATGCCAAGTGCAACTCGAACACCTGCTCCATAAGCAGGGTCCGCTTTGGAGAAATGAACACATTGACGTTCTATAATTTCCAGAGGTACATCTTTCATAGCCTCTGCAATATTGGAAAAGAGACGTTGTTGTTCTGCATCGGACATGAGGCGGAAGAGGTCACCAGCTTGGGTGAAATCATCGTTCTCGTGACTTCCATTATAACGATCGGCAACAACATAACCAAGATCTGTCGAAGGCTCTGCATAGCTGGGATCTTCTTTTGGCCCACCAAAGCTATTAGGCTCATAATAGGCATCTCCTATTTTAGGTTCATCAAAACGCATAGCACCATCGAGGTGATAGGTCACAGCAGGATGTTTAGGACGATTCACTGGTAACATTTCATAGTGTGTTCCTAGTCGATGGCGATGAGCATCTCCATAACTAAAAATACGCGCTTGTAACATTTTATCTGGAGAAAAACTAATTCCCGGAACAACGTTTGCAGGGCTAAAGGCAGACTGTTCAATTTCTGCAAAATAATTTTCGGGATTGCGATTTAATTCTAGAATACCAACATCCATCATCGGGTAGTCTCGATGGGGCCATATTTTCGTGAGGTCAAAAGGATTGAAGGGAGCTGCCGCTGCTTGCTCCTGAGTCATGAGTTGAATTTGAAATTTCCATTGAGGAAAATTTTTGGAAGCAATTGCATTGTAAAGATCGCGCTGGTTACTCTCACGATCCCGTCCGATGAGCTCCGTAGACTCAGCATTAGTCATGAATTTGATTCCTTGCAGTGTCTTGAAGTGAAATTTCACCCAACATCGTTTTCCATGTTGATCAATGAGACTAAAGGTATGGCTTCCATAACCATTCATATGACGAAGATTTAGGGGAATGCCACGATCAGAAAATAGTATTGTTACCTGATGTAAGCTTTCTGGCATGAGGGACCAAAAATCCCACATGGCTGTACTACTGCGTAGGTGTGTCTTGGGGTGACGCTTCTGCGTATGGATAAAATCTGGAAACTTATAGGGATCACGGACAAAGAAAACAGGAGTGTTGTTTCCTACCATATCCCAATTTCCCTCATCCGTATAAAACTTGAGAGAGAAACCCCTCACATCGCGCTCCGCATCGGCAGCACCTGATTCTCCTGCTACTGTCGAAAAACGGGCAAGACACTCTGTTTTTGTCCCCGGTTGTAAAACAAGAGCACGTGTGTACTGAGAAATATCTTCAGTAATAGTAAGTGTCCCATAAGCACCAGAACCCTTTGCATGAACTGTTCTTTCAGCAATACGTTCTCGATTTTGATGAGCTAGCTTTTCTAAAAGTTGGTAGTCAGCAAGCAACAAAGGTCCACGAGGACCAGCCGTAAGACTATATTGATTATTAGCAATAGGAATGCCTGATGTTGTTGTAATGGTTTTTGAATTGCTCATAGCACTTGGAATTTATTGTGAATACTAACCTGTATATTTGATACTCCTCTACTTAACCCGCATATTTCGTACCAATCTACTGCGGAGGTCGGGAAGCCAGCTGGATGCTGCGCCCAAGCTCTAAGTCTTCCTCGGGCAGTAGCAAGAGATACAGCCCGGCATCACAACCCTTTGCTCTCCTTGTACTCATCAGCTTCGCTCATAGTCTCATAACACTTCGGTATGAAATACACGGTTGAAGAAAATATGAGCATAAATCATGAAGAAGGACTATCTTTTTGTGATGACACGCAAGCAGCTTCAAGTTGGAATTCTCTTTTTTACTGTTTTTATTGATATGCTTGGTTTTGGTATCGTGATGCCAATACTCCCGCGTTATGTTGAGACCCTAGGTGCGGCTTCATGGCAGATGGGTCTATTGGTAGGAATTTTTTCTCTTGCGCAACTCTTCATGCTTCCTTTTTGGGGGCACCTTTCAGATCGTATCGGACGCAAGCCTGTCTTAATAATCAGTATTTTTGGAACCATGATGGGCTATCTTACGATGGGATTAACGCGTTCTATCACGATCATGATGGTAGCTCGTGTGATCGATGGAGCTGCTGGTGGTAATATCAGCGTTGTTCAAGCCTCTCTATCTGATATTTCAACACCCGAGGAGCGTTCCTCCATGATGGGAAAAGTGATAGGAGCGGCTTATGGTATTGGATTTATTATGGGGCCCGCATTAGGGGGGTGGCTCTGCTGTCATTACGGTTTTGCTGCTCCAATGCTTGTCACAGCGGGCTTAGCAGCGATGAATTTTTTGCTTATCTTCCTTTTTCTTCCAGAAACATTGCGAAAAAAAGATAAAGAGCCCGAGCACACTTCCTTGCTAATGCTTTTAAAGCATGTTGAAAAAAAGACTTATATTCCTGTGCTGATGGCTTTCTTTTTTTTCGTTCTTGGTTTCTCGATGGTGACCACCTTGCTGGTTCTTTTTTTCTACCATCGTTATGGAATGAGTGAACAACAGACTGGTTCTATTTATGCAATGTTTGGAATCATTGCTATTGTTCTTGAAGGAGGTCTTTTTGGTTTGTTATCGAAATATGTTTGTGATCGATTGCTGGCCATCCTCGGGGCTGGTTTTTTAATGACCTCCTTTTTTTTCATTCCTTTAAGTTGGAGCGTTAGTCTTGCTGTCCTTGCCTGTGTGATGATGGCACTAGGAGATAGTCTTATTACTCCATCTCTTCCTGCAATTGTTTCACGTACAACTCATGAGCAATGGCAGGGTGCCGCTTTTGGCTTTTATCAATCAGCTGGATGCTTGGCACGTTGCTTTGGTCCTCTCTTAGGAGGTATTTTGTTGCAAGTAAATTTTTGTAGTGTGAGCAAAGCATATTATGCACAGACAGCTTTTTGGACTGCCGCAGGATTCCTTGTTATCGCTCTTATTTGTCTATTTAAAATACCGGTTCGCAGAATCTCGAAGTGAAATATTCGGATTCATGAGAAATTATCTTTGGTTTCCATAAAGAGAATTTAATATGGCAGCTTGTATTGATATTCTTTTCTTATGGACCTCTCTTTTTTTCATTGGGACAATCTGCTTACTTTTTTCCTCCTCGTAGGATTTGAACTCATTTTAGGCATTGATAATATCTTGGTGATTTCACTGATTGTTGCCCCCCTGGTACCATCTGTGCGTCAGCAAGCCCGAAGGATTGGACTCTTATTAGCGCTTCTTTTGCGTCTGCTCTTTGTTGTAGGAGCTTTTTATGTTGTTCAGATGAAATCTCCTCTTATTTTCCATTTTTCAGCAAGAGACCTGGCTTTAATTTTAGGAGGATTTTTTCTCATTGGTAAAACTGCCAATGAATTATACTGCATGGTTGAACATAAGGAAAAGAGTCCTTCTATTACTGCTTTAACACAAAACCTGGCTTCTGTGGTGATTCAAATTGTCATCTTAGATCTTATTTTTTCGATTGATTCAGTCATAACGGCAATAGGGCTCACCTCTCACCTTTTAATTATTATTACAGCAGTCATTTTCTCTTTTATTGCCCTTCTTTTTTATATTGGGCCTGTTGGTGAATTTATCCTGCGCTACCGCTCCCTTAAAATGATTGCCCTTCTCTTTCTCATTCTTCTTGGAGCTTCTTTTGTAGCTGAGGGATTGGGGTATTGCATTGATAAAACTACTCTTTATGGCATTGTATCCTTTTCATTAACGATCGAGATCCTTCAAGAGAGATACAAGAAAAACCATTCCTAATAAAAGTGATGACTTTATTTTCATGCTAAAGCTACTGGCCACAGATTTTGATGGAACCTCTATTGGATATACTCCTCATGAGTCCTGTGTTGATTGTTTGGCACTAGCTCTAGAAAAAATCAAAAATGATGAAATTGTTTGGTCGATCAATACAGGAAGAGATTTTTTATATTTACTGGAAGGTTTAGAATATTTTAATGCCCCAGTAGAACCTGATTATATTATCACTAGTGAGAGACACCTGTATCGTCATAACAAAAAAAAAGGGTGGAAACCCTTTGAAGAGTGGAATCGACATTGTGATTCTCTACATGCCGAACTATTCAGAAAAAGTGGGCGTTTTTTTGAGCAGATTAAAAATCTTATTGCTCAATATTCAGATGAAACCACCCTTCTCGAAAATCATGACGGGGTTCCCGAAATGTTGATTGCTGAGAAAGAGGAATTACTAGATGAGATAGTATTGCAGGTGGATTCTCTTCCTCATCGCCCTAATAATTTCTCGTTTCAAAGAAGTAGTCATTATATGAGATTTTGTCATAAGCATTATGATAAGGGTAAAGTTTTGAGAGAGTTAAGTTCTCTTTTGTCCCTTCAAGCAAATAATATTTTAGCGATTGGTGATCATTATAATGATCTTTCTATGTTAGACGGGGAGGTTGCCAGTATGGTTGCGTGTCCGTCCAATGCCCATCGTGAGGTTAAGGCAATCGTCCAGAAAGCTAATGGCCGTATTTCACAATATGAGGCAGGAGAAGGTACTGCTGAAGCCATTCATTATTATTATCAAAAATTTAATAAGAAAAAATAAAAGTTAATGTAGTCATACTAATATCATAGAAGATTATTTTATTCCTTTTGACTATGAACAGATATCTGTTTTTAAAAAAAAAATACTTTGCTGCTTTTTTACTCTTAACTTTGATTGCTTCAAGCTCTCTTTTTGTCATTCAAGTAAGAGCAGATCAGCCATCCACGGCTTCTAAGAATGATGATTATTTAGAAAATGAAAATTCACAAAAGATTCTTGATTATTGTGATTTTTTAAATGAAGAGGTATCGCAGGATCCTTATGGAATTTTTGAACAGGAACCCTCAGGAATCATAAGAGTTCCTATTGTCCGTTTTGGTTCCCCTGGGTATTACGTTTATCAACCTCTACTACATCAAAGCGAGTATAGATTCCCTGTGATGAGTTATAATGATGCATTCCAATATTCTCATTGGTTCAATATAAAAAGGGGGCAATCTAGTGCCTTATCACTCAGTGAATATGAAAGAGATGAGATAAAAACTCATCAGTGCATCGATGCAAACAATGATGAAATTAATTTTTCTGCATTCAATAATACAAATAAAATTTCATCTTATTCAATAGATCATGATCTTAAATCTAATGCAATACATTATGAGTTTCACAATAGCTCAAGCATTATTCCTCAAGTTGGCCCCAGTCCGATAATAGTAGCTAATGAATTTGTCGACGAGATCATTGGACTTGTGGTGAGTCTTTTGGCAGGTGGAATTGTAGTAGTAAAAAAGCCAATCAACAACGACTCCATTTTAAGAGGAAATTCTCAACATCCTAGAATGCCAGATTCTATTACTGACCTCAGTAAGATTCCAAATAGTGAAACAGGTGAAACTACAAGAAGAATATCCCCTCCTTTAGGAACAGCTGCTAGATCTGATGAGGATATCAGAATAAGTTTCGTAGGAAGTAATGAGATAGATTCTATTCAAAGTGAATTACCAGGGTTAAAAGCGAAGGCATTCCAGAGGATTGCGATGGCTCGCCAGTTCGAAGAAGAGCAACAGATTTTTGGAAAATATCATGAAACGATGGATATTCTAAAAAATAAAAAAGAAATACTCTCTCTTACCTCAAGGCGCATACTTTCAAAGCAAGAGAAAAAAAAATCAGTTGAAAGAATTTTTAAAAATCTCATAACTCGTGAAGAACAAACATATCATGATTTTAAAAATCAATTTTTAAAGAAAACTTCCTCTGAATTAAAGCCTTTAGAAATAAGAAGCCTATGGAATACCAGTAAGGAATCTCATGACAGAGTATTAGTTTCGTGGGACAAGCTCACACTGATGATTCATTATGAGATTATGATGGAACAGAGAGACAATAATTCAGAAAAGAGTATTCAAGGTTGGAAACAGCTTCTAGGTTCTGTGGAGGAAAAAAAGAATTTTTGGAAAGGGGACTTTTGGCTAGATTATTGGGAAATTCAAATTGATTTGAAAAAAGCAGAAGAACTCGAGCAAAAAGACCAAACAGACTTTGAATCAATGATGAAGGAACTGGATTTTTCAGATCTTCCTTCTTTGGAAGTTCTTGAGGACTCTTTTAACCAGGCCATTGACTCTGCAGAACATTTAGCTCATTTGTGGAAAGATATCGTGCATAGGCATCAGTTAGCTCTTCGTAATGATTCATGCTTGAAAGAATTTTCAGATGAGATTGTTGAAGCTAAAAATAGCCTTGATTACTGGAATATTGAGGGGCTTTTTCGCCGGGCATTAGGCCATGAAAAAGTCGCTCAATTGTTGAGTTGTGAAGCAACTCATAGAGATTCACTTGAAGAAAAATTTCATCTAAATTGGATGAAAGCAAGAGATGCAATCTATGATACTCAAGCATCCTACCGCTCTGTGAAAGGAGTTATTTCTAAAATAATCAACGAACTTTCAGCTCACGTCTCTCATCAAGATAATGATCAAATGCTGCATGATTGGTTAGAGGAAGTAGAATATGAAATTATTTTTTGGGAAAGTGAAATAAGCTGGAGTGAGGGAGAAGAAGCCCATCTAATCGCCGCTTATGCTACAGAAAATTGTTATTTTCATGAAGATTGGTCATCTAATTCTAGCGATGATGATTCTGATGTGATGCATGAGGAACCTGATTATTTAAGTCAGTCGAGATTATATAACATAAAAAAAGCTATTTACTTATTATCAAGAGCAAGGGATGTACAATCCAACGCCATTTCAAAACTTCCTCCAAAATTTCATGAGAATTTTCAGGATAAATATAATTTAGCAAGTGATGAAATAAATCATTGGAATCGATTTCTTTATGATGCCACTACATCTAAAGACTTTTAACAAAAAAGAAGGCCGGACAACATAAGTTGCCCGACCTCCTAAAGTAAATCACCAGATAAAAAATCCGATGTCTCTTATTTGGAACGTCCAGTCATTGCTGGTGCTGGTGCCTGTTTGTGGCACTGACATGCTCCAAGTGTAAGAGCTGCTGCCGCTAAAGCGACGAGTGCAATAATTTTTGTGATTTTCATGAATTTCGCCTCCTTTCGAAGCTGGTTGCTAGCCTTCATCTAAAACTAGTTAGCCTCTACCTGCAAGTGGACAATTTTTAAAAACGAATTTTTATTTTTACTAGAAGTTTTCTTGACTCTTGGATCCATCCTAAATCTAGTCCGGATGTAGTTTTTGAAACTAATCAGAGTAGTCTGTATCGCTCCTTCTAGGGCTATCATGGCTTAAGGAATGGCTCCATCATGAGGCAATAATCTCAACAAGATCACCTTCTTGAACAATGTTGAAGAGTTCTACCATCGCAGTATTAGCAAGACGAATGCAGCCGTGGCTAGCAGGAGAACCCAAAAGGTTCTCTTGGTTTGTTCCATGAATGTAGATGTAACGGTCACGAGTATTAGCATTTTCAGGTTCTAATCCACTTAACCAAAGGATGCGTGTTAAAACATAATCCTCTTCTCCCTCTAGATTGGCAATAATGCCTATCGGTTTTCTCGCTTCGAAGATCATTCTTTCGGGAGCATGATCTCCAATTTTTTCCTCAATCACGAAGCTCCCTAGCGGTGTGCATAAACTTCCCGCTTCCGTTCCTAGACCAAATCGAGAGCTTGAAATTTTATAAATGGCAAGTGGTTCTTTTTTTTCATTGCTATTTCTCCCAGGAAAAACTTCAAGGCATTGCCTGGAAATACTAACTCTTAGGTAATGATATGGTATGGAAGTGCTCATTCTTTTTATGATTAATTCTTGAGCTCCGAGGCTGCAAGAAATAAACTCCTCGCCCTTACTTCAAATAATAAATGTTTTTACAAAAATCATCTAGCTTAGCAAAAAATGTAGCTATTGTTGGTGCTACTGGAGCAGTCGGAGAGGAACTCCTAAGGGTCTTAGAACGGCGTCACTTTCCAATAAAAAAACTTCGGTTGCTTGCTTCATCTCGCTCAGCGGGAAGATCATTGTCTTTTCGGGGGCAATCGATCCCAGTAGAGGTTTTAGAAAAAGAAAGTTTTGATGAAATCGATATAGCATTTTTTAGTGCAGGGGGAACCATTTCAGAAAAACATGTTTCTGATGCAGTACGTGCGGGTGCTGTCGTGGTTGATAATTCCTCAGCTTTCCGAATGGATCCTTCAGTTCCGCTCGTCATACCTGAAATTAATGGTGCTGATATCCTCACTCATCAAGGTATCATTGCTAATCCTAATTGCTCCACATTAATTGCCCTCATGGCACTCTATCCCTTGCACCAACAATTTGGATTATCTCGTGTGATTGCTTCGACCTATCAAGCAGTTTCTGGAATTGGGACTCGTGGTATCGAAGAGTTAGAAAACCAAGTAGTGGCATTAGCTCACAAAAAAGAGGTAAAGCCAGACGTCTTTCCCTACCAAATTGCTTTTAATCTTCTGCCACATATTGATTCTTTTTTAGATAATGGCTACACACGAGAGGAAATGAAATTTCAGAATGAAAGCCAGCGTATCATGCATCTTCCCAATCTGAAGGCTTCTGTTACATGCGTTCGGGTTCCTGTTTACCGTGCCCATTCCATTTCGATTCATGCAGAATTTGAAAATCCTCTCTCATTAGCAAAAGCTCAAGATGCTTTAATAGCAGCTCCTGGAATAGATCTTATTGATGATCCTTCCAAGGGGCTTTATCCGATGCCTCTAGAGGTACAAGGATGTGATCAATGCCATGTAGGAAGGCTACGTGTCGATTATACCACTCCTCATGGTCTCTCTTTTTGGGTCTGTGGTGATCAGCTCCTCAAAGGAGCAGCCCTCAATGCAGTTCAAATAGCAGAACTCATTCCTGATAGGAGAGACATTGGTAGATAGCTTCCATCTGAGGCCTTATACTAAGAAAAAATTCAATGATTCTAACCTGCACTTCTTAATTTAATACCCTATACACGTAAGATCATCCTAAAAATCGTTTTCAAATAGAAATCCTTTTTCCCATCATTTATCTTAGACCCTTGATTCCATGCCTACCTACGAATACGAATGTCACAAATGCCACCATCATTTTGATGCTTTTCAAACCATGTCTTCTGATGTTTATAGCACCTGTCCTAAAGAACATTGTCAGATGAAAAAATGGGGCAAAGGAAAAGTGAAAAGATTAATTGGAGCAGGGGCCGGTCTTATTTTCAAAGGATCTGGTTTTTATATCACTGATTATCGAAGTGAAGGTTACAAAAGTGCTGCTAAAAGTGATACTTCTTCAGAAGTATCAACAGCACCTGCTTCAGAAAAAAAATCTTCAGCCACGAGCGAAGTAAAATCGACAGTTGCTCATAAGAGCCCTCTTAAAGAAAAGACTCCTCCATCAAAAACAGACAAGCAAAAGAAAGAAAAATAGTTTTTTTTGTGAAGAGACTTTTTAATCGCCCGCCTCACCCCATCAGACTTCACAACCTCCTCGTCACGATTAGTATGAAACATCCGGGTTAAAGAGGTTTTTCAAAAATCTCATAAGTGCGATCCCTACATCCACCCATGAGTGCGGCGCCCTCTAAAATTTCAGTATTATTTGCTTCAACCCAGGAAACTTCAGAGCGTTGATAGCGAGCTTTTGTCCTAATGTAGGCTTCATAGAAGAGAAGAGCACTTAAACCTGTGTTTTGATGTTCCGGGTCGACTCCTAGAACACAGAGGCGAGCATCTTTTGGTTTTTGAAATTGAACTCTCAATGCCATTTCTAAAAAACGAAGAAGACCTTTTCGCTGGCGTGCTGCATGGAAGAGTTCATTAACATTAGGGAGTGATAGACTAAAGGCCACTTCACGATCTTCGATACATGCAAAGAGAATGAGGCTTGGATCTGCAATAGCTTTTAAATCCTCCGCAGCATGTAAAAGATCTTCTAATGAGATAGGGTAGAAGCCCCAATTGCGATCCAGTGTAGCATTATAAAGACGGTGCAAAACAGTCATTTCATATTCGAGATTTTTCATATTAATGCTTCGAATACTAACACGAGCACGCTTGCGCAGCCGTTCAACAATTTTATTCACCCGAGCTGGCGTTTCTCCTTGAAGAGGGATCATCCATGCATAAAGGGTCCGCACGGACTCAAGACCAGCTTCAGTATAGAGTCCACGATAATAAGGCGGATTCCAAGGCATTGAGACGAAAGTAGGAGCATGAAACCCTTCGGTAAGTAATCCACAATCATCGTTAATCGAGGGATTATAGGGGCCTCGAAGGAGCCTCATTCCCTCTTCGCGAAGGACGTTTGCGGCTGTATCAAAAAGTGCAGTGGCAACTTGAGAATTATCCACACACTCAAAAAAACCAAAAAAGCCGACTCTATCTTGGTGATAGGTATTATGAGAGCGATTAATAATCGCAGCAATTCGACCTACTGGTTTACCGTGATCATAGGCAATGAATGGAAAAATTGTTCCATGTTGCTCTGAAAAGGTTCCCTGAGGGGAGATGAGCTTAACAACACTACCGGGAAACGGTGGCGTAAAGTTCGGATTCTTCGAGTGAAGCAACTCCGGAATCTGCTCGAATTTCTTGAGCTCCATGGTGCTCTGGCAAGGCAAAATCAAAAACGTTGCGGCGGCGGCCTGGTTCTGTATAGACGGGATCATCGAAGGTTCCTAGTTCACGGGCTAATTTTGCAAATATTTCTAATATCAAATCGAGATCATTTTCTGTATGTGTCGACATGAAGCTTGTTCTAACAATGGCTTCTCCATAGCGTACCGCGGGATAGATTGCAGGGGTAGCAAAAATTCCTTCTTCAAAAAGTCTTTGAGAAAAAATAAAGGCCTTGGCTTCACTTCCAATCAAAATAGGAACTATTGGGGTTTGTGTCGACCCGATATTAAAACCAATCGCTTTAAATCCTTCATGCATTTTTCTTGTATTGACCCAAAGCTGATCAATTCGCTCTGGTTCTTGACGCATGATTTCAAGGGCTTTGAGAACGCCCCCAACAACAGCTGGTGCAAGTGCTGCTGTGAAAATAAAGCAACGTGCCTTGTGCTTTAAGAACTCAATCATTTCGTGAGATCCAGCAATAAACCCACCCATAGAACCTAGTGATTTGGAAAATGTTCCCATCACGATATCTACTTCATCATTGACTCCAAAGTGATGGACCGTCCCACGGCCATGGGGGCCAAGCACGCCCAGCGAATGGGCTTCATCCACATACGTGATTCCATCATATTCTTTGATTACTGGTAATAAAGTGGGGAGATCTGCAATATCACCCGACATGCTAAAGACACCATCCATGATCACAAGTTTTCCCGATTCCTCAGGAAGTCGTTTGAGTCGGTTCCGCAGTGCCGCTGCAGAGTTGTGACGATAGGGAATCAATCGTGCTACAGAAGTTTGGCATCCTTCTATAATGCTTGCATGGTTTTCTCGATCACAAAGAATGGAATCATCAGACTCCAAAAGTGCTGTGAGGGCTCCTTGATTAGCAAAAAAGCCAGTTGAGAAAAGAAGGACCGCTTCTCTTTGTAAAAAGTTTGCAAGCTGAGCCTCAAGCTCTTCATGAAGACTGATTGTTCCATTAAGTAAACGTGAACCAGTACAGCCTGATCCAAAACGTCGGGTTGCGTCACATGCTGCTTCAATCACACGAGGATCTTGAGCGAGACCAAGATAGTTATTGGAACCGATCATGATTTTCTCTGAACCCTGACACATCACATGATTACCATAGCTATCATCGATGCAGCGAAAGTAAGGGTAAAAGCCCTGGGCTCGTGCATCATGTGAGTCATGATACTCACGGCATTTTTTAAAAATATCTTTAGCCATTTAGTGGATGGTGAGCTCCTCGGTTACAGTCAAAAATGAGTGCCACTTGTGTGATTGGTGGTGTTTAATAAATCCTAAAATATTATGCTAATCAAAAATAGGACTAATGCAAGCTCTAGCCCGAAAATTTCACACCGATCATCTACGGAAGCCGGAAATCCATGGTAGATGCTTTGTTGATCTCGAAGTCCTCCTCAGGCAGTGTGCACACGAGCATATGTCGTCAGACTTCATCGCTCGCCTTGCCCAATCAGCCTTCGCGGCCTTCTCGTTACGATCAGTATGAAATATGCGAGCTAGTTCAATATTTTTTTCAATGTTCGTGAGGCATCAAAATATTCGATTGCTGTTGCTCTTGCTGACTTCGAAAGATGGGGCCAGTCAAGAAGGACTTCGCGTGATGCTTCAATGGCCTCCTCAAGTGTTTGTACAAAAAAAAGACCACTTTCACTTGATTTTTTGGGAAGGAATTGTTCTGCACCTGTTGGTTCGGTGATCACTGGACGACCTTGGGCTAGGTAGGCTGCTGCACGGTCACTGAGCCAGCCACTTTGCATTTTGCTTTCCAGTTTGACTGCAGTAAATTCAGCAAGGGAACCTGCAAGATAATCGTAATAACGCTTGGGTGTTGGCATCAAGCGGTGAGGGGAGACGACGTTCCATCCGAGTTGACGAAGGCGCTTTCGTTCTGGATCGTCACTATTGAGATTCATGGCAAGTTCAAAAATAGCATTAGGAACTTTTTGAGGTAATTCGAGATACGGAGCAAAGGCAGCTTGTTTAGAAAAATCGACATAGGTTCCTTCGATTTCAATTGCTCCGTCCCAGTACCACTGTCCAATAGTAGTAAAACGGGGGCGTGTTTTAAAAAGTGGTTTGGGTTGTGCTTGAAGAAAGGTTGTATCCACGAGTGGAAAAAAAGATTTCCAAGGGACAATGGCTTTTGGAATCCGGGAATCGATCGATTCCATGCAGAGGCCGACTGACCAGAACTCATGATGAAACGATTGTCCCATCTCCATTCGACTCATCCAAAAAATAACTTCTGTTGGATCTAGGCTGCAGAGTAAACGCCTTTCAAAAAGTGTTAGGAGAGGGGCCTTGATAGAATAGCTCAGGTTCAAAAGAATGCCATGCTTGGCCTCTTCACGTAATGTAGAAACATCCATTCCGAAGCTTTGCATTTGAGAGAGATGATATTCTTCCGGGTTTTTTTTCTGAAACGCTTTGGGTTGAATGAGGAGGTAGTATTCAAGGTCATACTCCCTCATGCGTCTTGTAAAGGTCCGTGCTCGCGAGGCATCGAGTGTAGGATCATCTGTCTCCGGCATCACCTCAAGCCAGATGCCACGTCGACCCAGACGCTTGAGACCAAGAAGGTATTGCAAAGGAACAGAAAAATTGCCACCTCCCATCGGATATTTTGCTGCAAATCCACAGCCAATAAAAACAGGTGGTAGCGGAGTTCTTGTAGATTTGAGGAAAGACATTTTAAAGAGTATTCTTGGTTTTTTTTAAAAAAGGAAATATCCAGGTTAAACTCCCGCTCTCTCTAACAAGGATTCAAGTACTTTTTCTGCTTCGAAGTACTCACGAGCGATGTCAAGAGCAGCTTGCGAATGTTTTGCATAATCAGCTTGGATGGAGCGTGCGGCTTCTACAATTTCTTCCATACTAGAAAATCCAACAAGCCCATAGCCAGTGCCATAAAAATCGCTAAATCCAGTTTCTTGGGTGATGACTGGCCGGCCTGCAGCCAAATAACAAGCACTCCGATCGCTAAACCATCCGGTATGAAGCCGAACATATTGGTCCTTGGCACAGGTGAATTCTCCCTTCGAAGAAGAGATATAATGATGATAGCTTTTCCAATGAGTGCTTAAATCATGTGGTAAAACCAATCGCCAGTTGTTGTTTAAGAAAAGCTGCTGTTCCTCTTCCTTTTTGATATCAGAAGCAAGTTCAAAAGTTTCTCCACACTTTTTAGGAGCCTCGACAAATTTTAAAAATTCCAGCGACTTGCTCCAGAGGTAGTTGGAGTCATTCCAAAGAATATCTTTCTTGCCACTAGTGGACCAATTGCAAATCGAGGTGTAGCGGGCTTCCTCGGTTGGTGGTAGAGCAGCGGGAGTATTACACCAAAGGGAGGTGACAATGGGTTGACGTGTCGGAAGCCATTTGAAATCGTGTGTTGGAACTACAAAAGAAGGCGTTCCAACATGCTCACCAAAGGTAAAAAGATGTTCATGGTTAGAAAGAAAAGAGATAGTGGCTTGATTTTTTTGATCTATCTTAATTTGCTCTACTCCTGGATCACTTTCAACGTAGAGAAGATGGGGGATAAGACTTAGATCCTCATTCAAATCATGGGAACCACAGATGTTAAGAGCAGCATCACATGTGCGGTAAAGCTCTAGGAGTTTGGAGTGCTCTATTCCAGTTATTTCCAGTGGATCACGGTAGCGTGCACAGTAGGCCCATTTCCCTTCAAAGCTATATTCTTGGGATAATGCAGTTAATGTTTGAATTGCATAACTGTAATCATCAGAAATATCAAAGGTTGCAGGGTTGTAAGGAAAGCGGGAGGTATCCTCCACGTAAAATACTTCATGCCCCAGACGCTGAAGTCCTATGATGTAGTGGAGGTGCTGCCAGATAACACCTGCAATGGGGCATCCTCCCATAAAACCTAAGACGATAATTTTCTTTTTTTTCATACTGTTATTAGTTTCCCATTGCATTGTACAAACGCGCATAGGTTCCACCTGCTGCCAGTAGCTCAGCACCACTTCCTTGCTCGCAAATCGAACCCTCTTTAAGAACAACAATATGATTGAGTCGATGTACTGTTGAAATACGGTGGGTAACAATTAAGGTCGTGCGGCCTTGCATCAATTCAAAAATGGTTTCCATGATGGCTTTTTCCGTCTCTGGATCGAGTGCTGAGGTCGGTTCATCGAGAAGCAGGAGAGGTGCATTTTTAAGAAAAGCACGGGCAATGCCGATGCGTTGACGTTGGCCCACACTCAAGTGTCCACCACGCTCTCCGACATGAGTTTCAAATCCATGAGGCATTCCCATAATGAAATCATAGGCTTTGGCGCGTTTTGCTGCTTCGATGATTTCGTCATCAGTGGCTCCTTCGCGTCCATAGGCAATATTTTCATGAATGGTAGAAGAAAAAAGAACGGTTTCTTGAAAGACCATTCCGATTTGTTGACGAACAGATTCTTTTCTCAGAGTGCGAAGATCGTGTCCATCGATCCGTACAAGACCACTGCAGGGGTCGTAAAATCGCGGAATAAGACTTAGTAGAGTGCTTTTGCCGGTCCCTGTGCCACCAACAAAAGCAACTGTCTCTCCAGGAGGTATGAGTAAAGTAATATTTTTTAAAACAGCTTTTGCTGGAGTATAGGAGAAGGAAACATCTGTGAAGCTAATTTCTCCTGTGGTCTGTTTAAGTGAAATTGCTTCTGGAAGATCGATAGTTTCTTCTTTTTCATCAAGGACTTCAAAGCAACGTTGTGCCCCTGCTGCAGCTCCTTCAAGAGCCCATGCCGTGTAGGTGAGTTGCTCAATGGGTTGATATAACATCGTGAGGTAGGAGGCAAACACAAGGAGATCCCCAAGAGAGAGTGTCGAATGTAAGACCTGTAGGGCCCCCACCGCATACATGAGGGAGGTTCCCAGTGCCATCAAGGTGCCGACTACAAGGGCACTTTGAGTGGAGGTGATGTTAAGGCGAAAGTTGGCTTCTAAACTTTGCTTGGCATGATGATGAAATTGATCGACCTCGAAGGCTTCTCTACCAAAGGATTGAATCATCCTTATAGAGCTCAAACCTTCTTGAGCTGTTGCAAGGAGATCGCTCTCACGCTCTTGAATCGAAGTCGATTCTTTGCGTATACGCTCTGCATAATATCGCATGCTCACCACAAAAAGAGGAAGTACTACAAGTGAGATGAGGGTCAGTTTCCAATCCATCTTCACCATGATGATAAAAGCGACAACTAACATGAGGAGCGCGCTGAAGATGGTTGAGAATCCTTTATTGTAGATCGTTTGAATTGATTGTGAGTCATAAGCAACCCGGTAAGAAGAATCGCTGCTGCGGCGTGCATCATGATACTTCAGTGGCAAGGATTGCAGGCAACTGTAGAGATCGGTGCGCAATTTTAACGTTCCTTGAAGGCCAATACGAAGCAGAAGCATATTGGTAACAAGAGTGACGAGGCTCGATAGTAGTGTGATAATAATGAGCGTCGCTGAGAGAAAAACCACAGCTCCTACTTGTGAGGTCCATCCCAAGTACGTACTCATAAAAGCTTTTGCCGAGGCCGTTGTGGCCGAGACCTCCGTGGCTAAAATTCCATCGACGATATATTTGAATGGCCATGGCTTTAACAAATTGAGTCCCACACCTGCAGTCATCAGAAGAATGGAGAGAAGCGTCTTCCAAAAAAATTGATGAAAATAACGAAAAATACGAAGATAGAGAGTCATGAGGAAAATCAGATAAAAGGACGATTCTGCCTTTTAAAAAGATAAAACTCAAGTGTGACTCATTTTTGACCTACTCTGGTTATTAAAAAATGATAGCTTCTCATAAGGAACGGTTGTAAGGATAGGCGACGCTTATGCTCTGGATTATTCTTTCTCTATTAACTGCAGGTCGATTCCTTCTTGCTTCCACAGGGTTCTTAAATGGAACTGAAGCATACCTGTTGCTTTGTGGTCAACGTCTAGACTGGGGTTTTGTAGAGGGACCAGCTGGAGTTCCAGCATTGATAAGACTAAGCACATGGCTCGCTGGATCTGCACCAATGGGTATCAGACTACTATCTCCATTACTTGTGTTGCTCGCCTCCTTTGTTCTCTGGAGGCTTGCATGGAATCTTTATGGAGAGAGGGTGGCCTTCTGGAGTGTGCTTGCATGGAATCTTCTTCCTCTAACAAATTCAGCAGCTCTCATCATGGATGGAACCACGGTTATAGCGACTCTTTGGATCGCGACACTTTCGTGGAGCTGGCTTTTAATTGGTAATAATAAAAAAGGTCTTTTTACTTGGATCGTTTATGGATTGCTCCTAGGAATGACGACTCAAGTGAGCTACTCGGTGGGATGGTTGTTACTAGTAGTCCTAGCAATCCTTCTTCTAAGAAAAAATAAGTGTGACTGGCTGGGAATGACAGTTTCATTGTTGCTACTGGCCCTGAGCTGGGTGGGGCCCATTTGGTGGAATATGCATCATGACTGGTTGCAGTGGGGTCAGATAACATGGGGTTCTTTTTGGTCTTATGATTTTCCTTCCTGGGATATGGTGCGATCTTCTCCTTGGTTCTGGCAATTCTTGCTCCTACTAACATTCTCTTTTCTTAGCATGGGTCATTTGCTTTTTTCTTCTGAAAAAAAAGATCAGAAACAGAATCTCCCATTTCTTTTTTTATTAATCGTTCCGTTTTTGTTTTGTCTGGGGGGGGTAGGACATGAAAACCCCTCATTCGGATTGCAGCTGGTTCTTTGGGCGATGCTTCTTCCTAGTGTGGTTGACGTTTTCCTTAAAAGAGAATGGAGAGCAAAAAATGGTTTCGTGCTGCTTTCTATGGTAGCAATTTTTTCGGCACTCCAGATTTTGGAAATCGCTCCCTTTATTAACAACGCTTCGCCTTGGTCGATTCCAAGCTACCATGGGGTAGGAGGTGTTCAAAAAGTTGCTGTAGAATTACTTCGTTTGCGAGCGCTGGAAAAAGATGCTGCCACTAATCCTAATGCAGCTTCTGCTCCCTCTTTTATTGTTGCTCAGACCCCAGAGCTCGCCTCTCTTTTAGGAGCCCTCCTTCCTATTCATTATTCTGAGCTTGAGGGAGCTCCTTCTGTTTTCACCCCAGAATCTCCCTCCTTCTCTAGCCAGTTTCAGTTGTGGCCTCATTATGCAGATGCAGTAGCTTCAGGGGTGATCGATCCACTTTATACGGAAGAACCAAAAACAAGTCCCTTCATTGGTCATCAAGCTCTCTACATCACAACAGAATTACTTGAAGATCTCCCAGAGACGATCTCTGGTGCTTTCTCCAGCGTTACTCCTGTAAGTGAGGCAACATTACAACGAGGCAAGCAACGTGAGCACCTTATTATTTACGAGTGTAAAAATTATCAAATGCTTCCATTGTAAAATTTTTTCCAGAAAATACCGAGCCTGGATATTTCACCCCCATCAGCCTTCTCAGCCCTCCAGCGTCAAAAATTATAAGGTAACTGGCGTGAAACAATTTTTTATAAAAATCACTTCCGCTCCCGCAAGCTCTATGTTACTTTCCCATCTCTTCAATGCCAAGGTAGCTCAGAGGTAGAGCAGGGGACTCATAAGCCCTTGGTCGGGAGTTCAATTCTCCCCCTTGGCAGGATTCCTATGGTTAGTTATCGACGGAACCTCTCCTATTCTGTTCAATAACGCTTCACCTACTTTCACTAGTTTACCTACACATTATTCAATCAACGAGCATCCATCATGGCATCATCTAATACTTCTAAAACAGCTCCCAAAAAAAGCGACTCTGCAACCAAACGTGCTAAACAAGGGGCGGTACGTCATGAACGTAATGTCAGTGTTGCTACAAGTCTCAAAACGATGGAGAAAAAAGTCCTTAAAGCCCTTGGAGGAGAGGCAGACGAATTAAAAAAAGTTTTTGAACAACTCTCCAGCATGCTCGATAAAGCTGTCAAAAAAGGGGTGCTTCACAAAAATAAAGCAGCTCGTAAGAAAAGTCTTTTTAATGCAAGAGTGACTCCTGGTGCCGCTGCTCCGGTAAAATTAGTAAAGAAAGTAAAAGCTGCTCGAGGTGAGAGTGCCAAAGAAAAATCCCGAGCCAGGGCCAAAATTAAATCTAAGTCCAAAAAATAAAATTCTATGGATTCCATAGAAAAGACCAAACTCATTTCAAAAGATCTTTCCAAGGAATTTCCTCGTAGTCCGAGGGAAACATTAGCTGGCTATGTTCTTGCAGCTCGTGCTGTTGATAAATGTCGTTCGGTCATTGTAGGTTGTTCAGGTGACTATCATTCTGGTTGTCCCTTAGACATGATGTTTCTAGAGTTTGCAGGAATTTCCTATGACTCATTTAAAGCATTTGTAGCAACAGGTGCTACTGATGATGAGATCGCTCTATGGATTGCCACTAACTCAACATTGCGTCCAACCATTGAAATCATTCGTTGGAACAATGATCTACGTGGAAAAAGAATGAGTGAGCTTCCAGATCATCTTCAAGAATACATGGAGGAATATATTCCTAAGTATCTTCCTCGGAATCGTCCCGTCTATTCTTTTTTCGATGTCTATGATATCGAAGAAGAGCGCATTTAATACTGAAGGCCACAGAGCCTGGCCCTGATCTTTCAGACTAATGGCCTTTTGAATTAGGGAAGCCTCTGGGTGATAACCCACATATTTCATATCGATCACCTAAGAAAGCCGGGAAGCAAGAGTTGATGCTGCGTTAGACTCCCATTTTGACTTGGGCGGTAGGGACTCCCACAGCTCTGCTTTAAAATACGTAGTCTGCGTTGACTAGCTCGCTCCCGCTCATCTCGCCCTTTCAGAGCTGATTAAAGATATAGGGCAGGGCAGTGGTAGTGTCTCCCCCTGCGGTCTCCCGACCGCCGGTGGTTCTCCATCAGCCTTTCGAGGCCTCCTTGTCACAATCAGTATGAAATATTCGGGTTAAAAAATTTCAGCGTTTTTAATTATCCCCTTTTCAATGGAGGAGAGCATATCACTATGCTCCTTAGAGCTGCGAGTTCCTTGATAACTGAAGGAGAGTGCATTGATGACTTGGCTTGAGCATCACCAGGTATAAACTGGGCAGGAAAGGATTCGAACCTTTGAAGGCTAAGCCAGTGGATTTACAGTCCACCCCGTTTGACCGCTTCGGTACCTACCCTTGTTAAAATTGTTTTATAAAGATTATGTGAAATTTATGAACAATAAGAGCCAAGTAGAATGCTTTTGATTAACACACTAGTCGATCAAAAAATGAAAATCATTTTGTTTTTTAAGTTATCTTCTAGCCTGAATGGTTCATACTCCTACGATCTCCAAAAATAAAAAATTATAAAATAATAGATTTGTTAAAAAAATTTTTTCAAAAATAAACTCTCGTGGGAGCGTTTCTTAACCCGAATATCTGATGGGATAAGAAACGTGAAGAAGTCTGACGACTGCTGTTGGAGTCCCTACTGCCCATGGAAAACTTCGGGCTCAACAAAGTATCGATCCGACTTCTCTGCTTCCGTAGTAGACCGGTGTGTTAATATAAAACAATCACAAAAAAACCATGAATCCACTTGTTACCTTTAATGTCATTCCAAAGCTCCCCTCGTCAATCGAGCCTCTTCGAGAATTAGCTTATAATATGTGGTGGAGCTGGGAGCCAACAGCGCGGCGTCTTTTTCGTGATCTAGATGTTCCTTTATGGGAGGAGACGAATCATAACCCGGTGCGAATGCTTCAGCTCTGCCGTCAGTCACGACTTATTGAGATCAGCCAGGATGAACATTACTTGAAAGAGTTAAAACAAGTCATTACTGCTTTTCATAATTATCTTTCTCGTAAAGATACCTATGCCTCTACCAGATCAAATCCTTCTATCGCTTATTTTTCGGCTGAATATGGTTTGCATGAGTCCTTTCCTAACTATTCTGGCGGGCTTGGGATTCTATCTGGAGATCATTGTAAGTCGGCTTCAGATCTTGGGTTGGATTTCACAGCAGTAGGGCTTCTCTATCGTGATGGTTATTTCAAGCAGCAGATCAATAGCCATGGATGGCAAGAGGCTAAGGAGTTGAACCAAGTCTTTCACTATCTTCCTATCACGGAAGTTAAAATCAATAATGAACCCTTAAAAATAAGCATTCCTCTTCCGGGGCGCCTTGTAATTGCCCGTGTTTGGCAGATAGCACTTGGGCGTATTAAAATTTATTTACTAGATACAACAATTCCTGAAAATAAACCGACAGATCAACATATTTCAGCCACACTCTATGGAGGCAATAATGAACTCCGTATTCAACAAGAAATCGTTCTTGGGATGGGGGGGGTGAAGCTCCTCAAGGCTCTTGGGATTCATCCTAAAGTCTATCATATGAATGAAGGGCATTCTGCTTTTCTCTCGTTAGAAAGAATTCGCGACTTAGTGCGTAATAAAGAAAATGAGATCGATTTCTCTTCAGCATTTCAAGTCGTTGCTGCTTCTAATATTTTTACGACTCACACCCCTGTTCCTGCAGGGAATGATGCCTTCAGTGAAGAGCTCATGAGGGCCTACTTTGGACATTACCCAGAAGAGGTTGGTATTTCGTGGCATCAATTTATGCACTTAGGAGAGATGGAAACAGATCCTAAGGCCCTCTTTAGCATGACCGTGCTAGCTCTTAAAACAAGCCGGTTTGCCAATGGTGTTAGTAAATTACATGGCACTGTAAGTCGTGGTTTGTGGCAAGATCTTTGGAAGGATATTCCCGTGAGTGAAGTTCCCATTATAAGTATTACTAACGGAGTGCATGCCAAGACCTGGGCTGCTGGAGAGTTTCATGATCTTTACGAAAAATATCTTGGAAAAAACTGGGAAGATCGACAAAGCGATATGGAGTTTTGGCGAGGGGTGATCGACATTCCAGATGCTGTTCTATGGGATCTTCATCAAGTTCTCAAGCATCGCACCATTGAATTTATGCGTGAACGTGTCCGAGCTCAACGTATTCGCAATGGAGAACCTCCCGATACCATTCGAGAAGTGAATCATCTTCTCAATGGAGATGTTTTGATGATTGGTTTTGCAAGACGTTTTGCAACCTACAAGAGAGGGGCTCTTCTCTTCACCGATCCCGAGCGGTTACGACGTCTGGTCACTAACAAGGAGCATCCTGTGCAATTTATTTTTGCTGGAAAAGCACACCCTGCTGATGAAGAAGGAAAAAAGATCATTCAAGAAGTTTATAACCATTCACGCGATCCTCTTTTTGAAAATCGTATTATTTTTGTGGAAGATTATGACATCAATGTTGGGCGTCGACTCTATCAAGGGTGTGACCTCTGGCTGAACAATCCTTTGCGCCCTTATGAGGCAAGTGGCACAAGTGGAATGAAGCTTCCGCTTAATGGTGGTATCAATCTCAGTGTTTTAGATGGCTGGTGGTTGGAAAGTTATAATGGAAAAAATGGTTGGGCCATCGGTAGTGATATGGTTGGTGGAACTGAGGAAGAACAGGATGAAGGAGATATCGCGAGCCTCTTTAGTCTGCTCGAAAATCAGATTGTGCCACTCTATTACGCAAAGCCTGATGGAAGATTGCCACTTGCTTGGATTCAAGCGATGCGGGAGTCGATGCGTACTGTAGTTCCACTTTTTAATACCCATCGTATGGTTCAAGAATATAACACCACGCTTTATGAACCAGCGGCACATGGTTACGCTTTAATGGAACAGGATCATTTTAAAGCTGCTCATGAACTCAGCCATTGGAAAAATAAAATGACCTCGCTTTGGTCTCACATTAAGATCATTGATTATGGAATTGCTCATCAAGAAAGCCACCACGATTTCTTTGTCGGTGAAAATGTTGTAATTCATGCATTAGTCCATCTAGGCTCAATTCGCCCTGCTGATGTCCAGGTCCAAACCTACTTTGGTTCACTAGAAAAAAACAAGGTGGTCATTCCTCATCTTCAAGAAATGATGGTTGAGGAGATTGTTTCGGAGGGAGTGTTTCGCTACGCTGCAACAATTCCTGCAGCTGAGAGTGGTACTTACGGCTTGAACGTACGTGTTATCCCTAGCCATCCCTATTTGCTACAGGCTCATGAGTTGAAGCTCATTAGTTGGGCTTGTTCTAACCCTCATATTTCATACTGATCTACAACGGAAGCCGGGAAGCCAGATGGATGATGCGTTGAGCTCGAAGTCTTCCTCGGGCAGTATGAGACATACAGCCCGGCATCCCAATCCTTCGCCCTCCTTGTACTAATAAGCTTTGCACGGCGCCTCATGACGATTCAGTATGAAATATGCGGGTTAATGATTTTGATTGATTCATCTGTTTTGATGATGAAAAGGACGGGAGTGACTTTTTTCAAAATCACTCCCGTTAGAGTGCGTTAGCGATAAGCCGGATTCTGTCAGATGAAGCGAACTTCATTTGGACGATCATTTCTCTCACTGATTCTCATCACTGCTCCTCCAAGAAGGAGTGCGACATACCCGGAGTCCCGTCTTACCAAAGTAAGACCTCCAAGCCGGCGACCTGTTCTCCTGTTCTGTCTTGCACCACATAGGGTTTATCGTGCCTCGTAACTTGCATCACGAGCGGTGGGCTCTTACCCCGCCTTTTCACCCTTACCAGAGAGTTGCCTCTTAGGTGGTTTATTTTCTGTGACACTGTCCGTGAGTCATAGTTTTCACTATTACTCCCCATCTATTCTAAATGGTATGCTGCCGTAGGGTGTCCGGACTTTCCTCTAAGAAATAAATTTCCCAGCGATCGTCTGCTAACGCACCTCCTATCCATACGTAACAGTAGGCTAACTATCAAGAACAACCTTCAGGCCATCGTAAGCAAGAAACATCCCTGCTGGTAGGGAGGCTTCTTTTTGTGCGTGAGAGACATCATGACAAAAATGAATGAAATAGGTTTTTTTTGCCTGGATTTTTTGAGCTGCTAGAATGGCGCTTGAAAAATTTAAATGCGTTGGATGAAATTTATCTCGTAGAGCATCTAGAACAAGAATTTCACTTCCTGTCGCTGCTGTAATGGCCTCGGAGGTTACCTCCTGACAATCGGTGAAATAGGAGAGGAGCTTCTTTTTATTTTTAATAAAGACGAATCCCTGTGTGGTCATCGCACCATGTGCTAAAGGGATGGGAGTGATTTCAAGGTCTTCGAGACTAAAGCTTCCATCAATAATATGAGGAATGATCCGTAGATAGCCTTTCCAAGGCTTGGGTGTGTCAAAGACAAAGCTAAAGGCTTCCTTGATTTTAATCATTGTCTCAGAAGTAGCATAAATGGGGATCTCTAAGTCACGAAGTTCACTAAAACGCCGCAGATCATCAAATCCCATAATATGGTCAGTGTGAGGGTGGGTGAATAAAACAGCATCCACGTTATGAATTCCCTCACGGAGGCATTGAAAACGCAGGTCCGGCGTTGTATCAATGAGGAAATTCTTCTTTTCATCGCTCACAACAACAGAAGTGCGTGTTCGTTGATCGCGTGGGTCTTTAGAGGTACAAATATCACAAAAACATCCGATCATGGGAACTCCTTGGGAAGTTCCTGTGCCGAGAAAAGTAAGGGTTAGGGAAGGCATAAAGAGTTAAGAGTAGTAGGTAACTTGTTTTTTGACAATGGGGTGAGTTTCATTTGATGCTCGAACTAATCGCTCTTTACCCTTTACTATCCACTCCTTACTTTTTCATTATTACCCATTGTCTTGGGTAGAAATTAAAATTTCTTTCAAGATGTTAGTATTCTAATAACACATCGATGCTTCGTTCTCTAAAAATTCGTAACCTAGCGCTCGTAGAAGAACTCTGTTGGGAGTTGCCCTCTGGCTTGGTGGCTGTCACAGGAGAGACAGGAGCTGGTAAATCAATTATTTTGGGAGCTCTCAAATTTTTAATTGGGGAGCGTGCCGATCGTGGTCTTGTGCGTCATGGAGCCTCCTCTGCAACATTAGAGGCACTTTTTCATTTTCAAGATCCGAGTGATCTTAATTGTTTTTTGGAAGAGCGAGGAGTTGATCCCTGCCATGATGGGGATCTTATATTACGACGTAGTATCACAATAGACTCGAGTGGGCGTCAATTTATCAATGGCTCTCCTTGCAATGTGGCTTTACTACGAGATCTTGGAAAACGTTTGTTAGACCTGCATGGGCCGCACGATCATCAATCTCTTTTTTCCAGAAGTGAACAGACCTACCTTCTTGATAGTTTTAGTGATGCTACACTCGAGAGAGCTCAGTATCATCAACGTCGTATTGAGGTAAGAAAATTGATTCAAGAAAAACAAGAGCTCACTGTTGAACTTGGAGGCAATCATCTTTTTGAACAACTCACGAAAGAAGTAGAGGAGATCACGCAAGCAGAACTTGATTCCAAGGAAGAAGAGGGGCTCATTGCACGCCATCGAGCTGCAGCACATTCCCAGCGTCTGCTTGAACTCTCTGCACAAGCAGCTGGACGCCTTAATGAAGATGAAGTTAGCGTTGCCTCGGTTCTAGCGGAGAGTGCTCGGTTGTTACAAGAGCTGACACGTCTGGATCAACGCATGGAAAATGAGTTTGAGGAGCTTACTTCTATCTCAGAACAAGTGCAGGAAATGACATGCCGTCTTCAAGATTATCACGAAACATTAGAAATCGATTTAGGTGAGCAAGCGACCCTAGAGGCACGACTCGATTTGTTAACAACACTGAAACGTAAATATGGTTCAACGCTTGAGGAGGTGATAGCTCATGGAAGAACGTGTGCAGATCGATTAGAGCTTTTATCTACAGGTCAAGAGCGCCTTGGACTCATAGATACTAAATTAGAAAAAGCACGTGACGCTCTTCAAGGTTCGATGGAGCAGTTAAGTTTGAAGCGAAAGAAGGGAGTGAAAAAGCTTACTGCTGCCATTAGTTCAGCCTTAGGTGACCTTGGATTTCGCCAAGCCACCTTTGAAATTATCTTGGAACAAATGCTCGAGCCTGGTCCAGAGGGTGGAGAGCAAGCCGATTTTCTTTTTGCCCCTAATGTGGGAGAAGCAACTCAGCCACTTCGTATGATTGCCTCCAGTGGTGAAATCTCACGAGTGATGCTTGCTTTAAAATCAGCAATGGCCCATCAAGATCGTATTCCGCTTCTAGTTTTTGATGAAATTGATGCTAATGTCGGTGGAGAAATAGCATCGATGGTTGGTGCAAAAATGAAAGAACTAGCAAGGGATCATCAAGTTCTTTGTATCACTCATCTTCCGCAGGTTGCTGCTGCAGCTGCTTCACAGGTCGTTGTAAAAAAAGAAGTTCACGGAGGACGCACATCGACCACCCTCATTGAGGTTTCAGGAGAAGTAAGAGAAAAAGAGATCGCTCGTATGCTCGGTGGTGCTTCTGACTCTGCACTTGCCCATGCCAAGACCCTATTGCAATGAAGCGTTCTTTTCTTTTCCTTGTTTCATTGACTCTCCTTATCGCTGTTTTTTTGGAGAGAGGTGGTTTTAGTTGGGAGTTGGAGCGTTCCTTGCTTCACTGGTTAGCAAAAAAAACAGATCATCCACTTCCTGGTGTAACTGCCGTGATTCTTCCCATGACCGGAGAGCTTATCGCGCCTCAAGATGTTGCTCTTGCTCTTAGAGCGATGTTAGGCTTTCACCCCTCTCTTATTTTAATTGCAGCACCTATGGGTGATCTCTCCAATGGGCCTTTTTCGTTGCTAAGAGAGGCTTCTAGGGAGGGTGCTATTCAAGGAATGAACTGTTGTTTTGGAGTTTTTCCCAAACAACCTGCTCTATATCAAGAGGCCAGCGTTCATTTGCTCCCAAGGGAGACAGAGCTCACCGTTGTTGCTGGTGAAGTGGGCGTTCCAAATGCATCAGGCTTTATGTTGCCTAGCAGTAATAAAGATGATGCTCCTGTGATGCCTCTTTTTGGAATGACTTCTCATGGGGAAATCGTCAGCTCTCTCTGGTGGAGAGCTCTTGAGGCTTATGAAAAAAATAAAAATTC